>Ga0209231_1000125_pt1 | contig 54685 bp, 45 predicted proteins | sample Deesub45470m_DNA_FD_188086 | JGI IMG/M metagenome (GOLD analysis project Ga0209231, IMG submission 188086) | Deep subsurface microbial communities from North Pacific Ocean - 450_OLKR46/470m Metagenome (SPAdes) (version 2) | ecosystem: Environmental > Terrestrial > Deep subsurface > Unclassified ... | reverse complement strand
CTACCAACCCAATGCCAAGCCCTTTGTGTGGCGCAAGAGAGAGGTCAAGGGCTCGCAATTGAGAAACACTATCGCAAACTTTTGCGATTAGACACTAGCACACTTCTCCCTGTATGCCGGCAACGACCGCGCCAGAAATGACGGAACCATCGCTTCTACCCGGCTCAGCCTGCGCACGGAAAACCGCCATGAATAAGGAATGGCCGGCCTTCGGCACCAGTCTCTTCCTCCATCTGCTCGTTCTCGCCGGGCTATTTGCCCTCGGTCCCGAGGTGGTCCCTCCGCACCGGATCGAACATTACGACGTCGACCTGAGCGCTTTTTTTGCCTCTCCGGCCTCTCCTTCGCCGGTGCAGAAGCCGGTGCCGGCTCCCCCGGCGCCAGCGAAGCAAAAGAGTCCCGCGCCGCCGATCGTCGCTCCGGTCCCCGTTGCTAAACCGGCGGTGCGGAAGGTCTCGGCGGCCTCCCTGCCTCCGACTGCCGAAGCGGTCCTTCCCGAGTCCGTCGCCCCCGCCATCGCGCCTCCGGTTGCCGCCCCCTCCCTCGCCGCCCCTCCGGTTCCAGGACCCTCTCTCGCCGCTCCTCCGGTGGATTCCGCGGCTTTGTATGCCCTTGAGGTTCAACGTTATGGAGATGCCCAGCTGAGCCTGATCCGGGAGAAGGTGAGCCGGGAAGTCCGCTATCCTCTCATGGCACGGCGCCAGGGGTGGGTCGGCCGCGTCACCGTCGAGTTCACCGTAAAGCTCAGCGGCGAGGTTGGCGCCCTGCGTGTCGCCGAAAGTTCCGGGTATCCGATGCTCGACCGTCAGGCTCTCCTGGCCGTCAAGGCCGCTTCCCCCTTTCCCCCGCCTCCGGTGGTCGCCACCCTGACCCTGCCGGTGGCCTTTGAGCTGCATTGAATCGCCCGGAGACCACTTTGTACCGTTTTAGACTCCCTCTCATTCACCCCTCAGGAGGAATCACCATGCAAAACCGTTTTGTCCCACTGGCACTGACCGGAGTCCTGCTCCTTTTTGCCGCCGTACCCGCCGGAGCCGAATCGATCATCCTTGAGGAGATCTCCGTGCGCGGAGAGGTCCAGCAGGCCAACGAGGAGACCCTGACCATCCGCGAGGTGCGCGAGAGTCCTGCTCGCGATATCGGCGAGGCGCTTCAGAACATTCCGGGGCTGAGTATCGTCCGCAAGGGGGCCATTGCCAACGACATCGTGCTGCGCGGCTTCCAGCGGGACAACCTGAATATTTTTCTCGATGGCGTGCGCCTTCACGGCGGCTGTCCGTCGCGGATGGACCCGCCTTCTTTCCATTTCGATTTCGCCGAAGTGGAGTCCGTCGAGGTGATCAAGGGGCCCTACGACCTGCAGAATGCCGGGAGCCTGGCCGGGATGGTCAATGCCGTCTCCAGAACACCGCAAAAGGGGCCGGGAGCGACCGCCAACCTCAGCTATGGCAGCTATAACTATCTCGATGCCTCAGGTACCGCCAGCTACGGTGGTGAACGCTTCGACGGCCTCCTCGGCTATGCGCACAAGTCCTCCGACGTCCCCGAGTCGGGGGACGGCAAGCGGCTCACCGAGATCTACCCGGTTTCCAGCCCGAATCGTTACCGCATCGAGGCGATCGATTCCAAGGCCTACGAAAACGACACCTTCTGGACCAAGGTTGGTTATACGGCCGGCGACAGCCGCACCGAGCTGGGCTACGCCTATCAGAATGCCGACCACGTCCTCTATCCCTACCTGCTCATGGATGCCGACTACGACCGCACTCACCGCCTTAACCTCACCTCGACCCTCAGGAACCTCACGCCGGTCCTCTCTGCCCTGCGTTTTCAGGCCTGGTACAATCAGGTCGAGCACCTGATGGACGATACCCTGCGCGCCAGTTCCCTGCCGAGCGCGATGGTCACCCGCCCCTACATGATGCAGACCGACGCCGAATCCTCGACCATCGGCGCCAAACTCGGAGCCGACCTCCCCCTCGGGCCGGGGGTGCTTTCCAGCGGCATCGATTTCTATCGTCGCAACTGGGATGCCGTCAACGAATCGGCGATGTTCCAAGCTTATCTTCCCCAGCCGATGATCCCCGATGTCGATATCGACAATTTCGGGGGCTATGCCGAGTACACCCTCCCCCTGGCCGAGAGTCTGACGCTCAAAGGGGGGGCGCGTATCGACTACACCAGAACCGAGGCCAACAAGCTCACCGATGCTCGCCTGGCCGGTCTCTACCAGCCCTACTATCCCGCCATCCCCCTCGACACGGAAACCGACTCGACCGAGCCGAGCGCCAACCTGCAACTGACCTGGCAGGCGACGGAAGCGCTGGAGATTTTCACCGGCATCGCCTCGGCCAGCCGCCCCCCGGATCAGCAGGAGCTCTTCATCGGCCTGCAGCGGATGGCCGGGAAGAACTGGCTCGGCAACCCGGATCTCGAACCGACCCGCAACAATCAGATCGACCTCGGAGGCAAATGGTCCGGTGCCAGGGTCTTCGCCAGCGCCAGCGTCTTCTACAGCGACCTTGCCGATTACATCTATGTCGCCGATGCGGCCGATCCCGACGGCGCCGGCCCCCTGATCCAGGCCCGCACCTACCGGAATATCGACGCCACCCTCTATGGCGCCGAGTTCGGCAGCCAGGTGGCCCTCCCCCTCGATCTCTTCCTCAAGGGGACCCTGGCCTACGTGCGCGGCGAAAACGACGACAGCGACCAGCCTCTGGCCGAGATCCCGCCCCTCTCGGGTTCCGTGGCTCTGCGCTACGACAACGGCTTCTGGTTCGCCGAGGCCACCGAGCGTTTCGCCGACCGCCAGGACCGGATCGATCCGAGCCTGCAGGAGGTGGAGACGGCCGGCTGGGGGGTCACCGATCTCAAAGCGGGAGCCAACTGGAAGAGGTGGGCGCTGGTCGGCGGCGTGAACAACCTCTTCGACACCTTTTACCTGACCCACCTCTCCTATCAGCGCGACCCTTTCGCCAGCGGAGTCAAGGTCCCCGAGACCGGTCGCTTCGCCTACCTTAACCTCTCCTGTCGGTATTGATCGGAAAAAAAAAGGCACGGGACGATTCAACCGTCCCGTGCCGTTTTGCTTGTGGGTTCTCAGGGCGGTGCCGTCGCCGGCTCCGCGGCGACCCCTCCCTCACCCCGGATTTTCCGGAGGATAGGTCCCATAGCGGATGTTGTTTTTACCCGAGTGTTTGACCTCGTACATCAGCGTGTCGGCGTAGTTGATCAGCTTGTCCAGGGGATGAATTCCTCCCTCGCAGGTCAGGACCCCCATGCTGAAGCTGGTTGGGCACTCGGTATGGGCCATCAGTCTGGTGAGCTCGTGGCTGACCTTGAGCAGGACGATTTGAGCAGAAGGCTGGTCGGTGTCGGGGAGAAAAATGGCGAACTCATCGCCGCCGAGACGACCGACCACATCCGTTTTGCGGAGATTGGCGACGATATTGGAGACGATGGCCGTGAGCAGTTCGTCGCCGGCCGAATGCCCGCAGATATCGTTGACCTGTTTGAAATTGTCCAGATCCAGATAGGCGAGGGAAAAGGGGGAGCTGTCGCGCTGGGCGCGCAGCATGTCGTACTCGACCAGTTCGGAAAAGGCCCGTAAATTCTTCGCTCCCGTCAAAGGGTCCGTTCGGGCGAGAATTTTTTCGTTCGTCAGCATGTCCCGGAATTTATTGATCATGGCGGCGCTGGTAAAAAAGAAGAGGAGTGTTGAGCCGATATTCCAGGCGGAGATGAAAAGACTTCCGCCGACATTGTTGACGGACCAGAGGGCGGAGCAGACCAGGGAAAGGGCCAACCCCAATCGAAGCCCGGCAAACCATGCGACAAAGGTAATGGGGAGGATATAGAGAAATGAATGTGAAAAAATGTCGGGGGAGAGCAGATCGAGGACGCCGACTCCGAAAGCGCAGACAAGACCGACAACGGTATTGAAGATCTTGCCTTTGGAATCGAGGTATTCGAAATATTGCAGCAGGAGAAGTTCAAACTTGTGCATGCATTGAGGACCTCCGGTCCTACTCTGTACACCCGATTTCGAGGGGTGAACGTCCCAGGGGCGAACCTGAGGATGCGGCGAAAAACGGCGGTCGCTTGGGTTTCGCCCGGTTACAACCCATTGGAAAAGGGGAGGGGAGGCCGATTGCGGGTGCAGGGCAGGAGAAACGAGTCGTCTGCGGTTAAAGAAAAAGGAGTTAGCGAAGGTTCGCTAACTCCTTGATTTTTCTTGGTGGAGCTAGGCGGGATCGAACCGCCGACCTCTTGAATGCCATTCAAGCGCTCTCCCAGCTGAGCTATAGCCCCTTGCAACGGAGCCAATTTATAGCAAAAGAGGTCCGCTGGTGTCAACAGGTTTTTTCAGAAAAATCGTAGGGATGGCGCCGGCCGACCGTTCGGGAAAAAACTCGTATCAAAACAGGCGCTTACAGGGAGAGACTGAGGGCGGAAAAGGCGGCGGCACCGAGGAGAAAGGGATTGCACTCCCGCCACTTGCCGAGACCGAGCTTGATGAGGACAAAGGAGATGAATCCGAAGGCGAGGCCGGTGGCGATGGAGTAGGTCAGGGGCATCAGTACGATGGTGAGGAAGGCCGGCGCCCCCTCTTCGAAATTGTAGAAATCGATCTGGCCGATGCCGCGCATCATGAAGATTCCCACCACCACCAGGGCCGGGGCGGTGGCGTAGGAGGGGACGGCGCCGATCAGCGGGGTGAAGAAGGCGGCGAGGAAAAAAAGGACGGCGGTGACGACGCCGGTGAGGCCGGTGCGCCCCCCCTCGGAGACGCCGCTGGCCGATTCGATGAAGGCGGTGGTGGTGCTGGTGCCGAGGAGGGCGCCGCCGACGGTGGCCAGGGCGTCGGCGGTGAGCATCCGCGGCAGGGCGGGAATCTCGCCGTGCTCGTCGGTCATCCCCGCCTCGCGGCAGACGGCGAGAAGGGTGCCGAGGCTGTCGAAGAGGTCGACGAACATGAAGGAGAAGATGTTGGCCCAGAGGGCGAATTTGCAGGCGCCGACGATGTCGAGCTGGAAGGCGATGGGTCCCGGCGAGGGGGGGAGGGCGAGAAGCGCCGAAGGAGGCGGGGAGACGCCGGTTGCCATGCCGAGGGCGGCGGTGGCCAGAATCGCCAGAAGGATCGCTCCGCGCATCCGGCGGGCCTCGAGCAGGACGGCGATGAGAATCCCGAGGAGTCCCAGCAGGACCTCGGGAGTAAAGGGGCCGAGCTCGACCAGGACCGCCGGATTGGCGACGATCACCCCGAGGTTCTTCAGGCCGATGAAGGCGATGAACAGGCCGATGCCGACGGAGACGGAGAGACGCAGCGCCAGGGGGATGGCGCGCACCAGGCGTTCGCGGATGCCGAGCCAGGTCAAAATCAGGAAGAAGACCCCGGAGAGGAAGACGACGCCGAGCGCTGTCTGCCAGGGGACCCCCTCGCCGAGCACCAGGGTGTAGGTGAAGAAGGCGTTAAGACCCATCCCTGGAGCCATCATCAGGGGGGCGTTGGCCCACAGGGCGATCAGGAGGGTCGCCAGTCCGGCCACCAGGCAGGTGACGGTGGTCAGGGCCCCGGGATCCATCCCCGTTTCGGCGAGGATCCGGGGATGGACGAAGATGATGTAGGCGCCGGTGAGAAAGGTGGTCAGGCCGGCGGTGACTTCGGTGCGCACCGTGGTGCCGCGCTTGTGCAGGTGAAAACATTTTTCCAGCATGAAGACTCCATGGGCGGCCCGGCACCTTTGGGCGCGTCAGCCGGCAGGGGTTTTGAACATGGTCAGGAGCATCTTGAAGCGCTGCACCGCCTTCACCTTATGGGAGATGCCGCCGGGCATCAGGACGATTTCGCCCCTTTTGACCGTCACCGGCTTGCCGCCGATGACGATTTCCGCCTGGCCGTCGAGGACCTGGATGAAGGCATTGTAGGGGACGGTGTGCTCGGAGAGAGCCTGCCCGGCATCGAAGCTGAAGACGGTCAGGGTGCCGGCCTCCCCCTGCAGCAAGGTGCGGCTGACGATCGATCCCTCCTGATACTGGGTGAGTTCGGCGAGGGGGAGGGGAGTGGCTCCCGCGACGGCACTTTCCGGTTTTTTCTCGTTCATGGTCTCTCTCCTCTTCGGGACGGGGTTGATGCCTGCATTATACCCGTCCGGCAAGAGCCTGCCTTGACACCGGTCAAGGAGTCCCTGCCGGGGAGAGAAAATCAGCGGCGGGGCTTGGCCTCGCTGTTGAGCCTGTTCCAGAAGACTTCGATGTCCCGGGTCAGGGCCAGATTTTCCGAGTGGTTGATGGCCTGAAAGAGGGTGCTTCGGGTCAGGTCTTCCTCGCCGAGGAGGTCATAGGCCTGGGCGGCGTGGAAGAGAATGCGGGGGATCATCGGCCGGGAGGGGGCGCCGAGCAGGGCCGGGGTGAGGAGGGCGAGGGCCTCCCGCGGTGCCCCGTCGCGCAGGGCCATGACGGCCTGCAGGTCGGATCTTTCCGCCGTTGCCTCACCCAGGGAGGACACCAGGGCCCTGGCCCGTTTCGGCTTATCGAGTTTGTCCAGCAGGAGGAGGGCCAGGCGGTAGGTCATCTCGGGGTGCAGGGGGGATTCGGCTTCGAGGAGCTTCAGCCCGTCCTCATAGTTGTCGCGCGCCTCCCGGTCGTCCCCCAGGGCTTCGAGGAGCTCGCCCCGGCGCAGGCGCAGTTCTGCGGAGCGGGGGTTCTGGCGCAGGGCGAGGGTCAGTTCTTCGGCGGCGGCGGGGAAGTCCCTCCCACGGATGAGGGCTTCGGCGCGGCCTTGGTGCTCGGCGGCGGAAATCGGGTCGGCCTGCGGGCTGCGGTGTGCGCACCCCCCCAGGGCGAAGAGGAGGAGGGTCAGGAGGGCCAGGGTCGCTGGTTTCATGAAAAGTCCCCTCGGAAAGGTGATTGGAGGAAGTTGCTGCGCGGGTTCAAACGGCCGAAGGCCGGAGATTTCTCCGGCCTTCGGTTGTGCGTTGCCGGCAGGTCCCTAGAGGGAAATGCCGGTGAGGCGGGTGAGGGCCTCCATATATTTTTCGGCGGTCTTGTTGATGATCTCCGCCGGCAGGGGGGGCGCCGGGGCCTGTTTCCCCCAGTCGAGGGTTTCGAGATAGTCCCGCAGGAACTGTTTGTCGAAGCTCGGCTGGGCGCCGCCGGGACGGTAAAGATCCTTGGGCCAGAAACGGGAGGAGTCGGGAGTGAGCGCCTCGTCGATCCAGATCAGTTTTCCTTCGAAGAGGCCGAATTCGAACTTGGTATCGGCGATGATGATCCCCCTGGCGTCGGCCAGGGTACGGGCCCTGTTGTAGATGGCCAGGGTCGCCTGCTTTGCCTGCTCGGCCAGGTCGCCGCCGCAGATTTCCACAGCTTCGGCAAAGGAGATGTTCTCGTCGTGCTCACCGAGTTCGGCCTTGGTCGAGGGGGTGAAGATCGGTTCGGGAAGGATCTGGCTCTCCTTGAGCCCGGCGGGGAGGTCGATGCCGCAGATGCTCCCCTTCTGGCGGTATTCCTTCCAGCCGGAGCCGGAGAGATAGCCGCGGACGATGCATTCCACCGGCAGGGGGCTGGCCTTTTTCACCAGCATGCTGCGCCCTTCGAGCTGGTCGCGGTACTTGCGGGTGATGGCGGGGAAGTCGGCGACCTCGGTGGCGACGATGTGGTTGGGGATGATGTCATTCATCTGCTCGAACCAGAACTTGGAGATCTGGGTGAGGACCCGCCCCTTGTTGGGAATTCCCTCGTTCATGATCACGTCGAAGGCGGAAATGCGGTCGGAGGTGACGATGAGGAGGTGCTCCCCGAGGTCGTAGATGTCCCGAACCTTGCCGCGGGTGACCAGGTTGAGGTCGCTGAAGCTGGTTTCCATGACGATCTGGGTCATCGGTCGTTATTCCTTCTCAAAGGATGACTGGAGCGTGGGAGCGATGCTGATTTCGGCCACGTCCCGCAGGGCATTGACCTTGTCTTTAATCGCCTCTTCCTGACGACGGGTCAGTACGGTCTTCTTCAATTCTTCCCGCTTGGCCGCATCGAGATCCGCCGGATCGGCTTCCTGACGGGCCTTGAGGGTGGCGACGATGTCGCTGCCGGAGACTTCGTAGACGGCCGGGGCGACGGAATTCTCTTTGGTCAGTTCGAAGGCGGCTTCGGCCAGGTCGGCGGCGTTGCCGATCCGGGGGACGAAGTCGCCGTAGGAGCGGGCGAAGAGGCCGGTCTCCTCGACGGTCAGATTGTGCTTGCGCGCCAGGTCGGATAGTTTTTTACCCTCGCCCAGAGCGGCGAGAATCTCGTCGGCGGCCTGGCGGGCCAGGACCTTGCCCTGCGCCCGGCGGAAGGCCTGTTCGACCTTGGTCCGTACTTCGGCCAATTCGGGGAGGCGGCTTTCCTTGCGCTCCTTGACGGCAAAGAGAATGACCCCCTGGGGGAGGACGACAGGACGGGCCAGTTCCCCCTCTTTGAGGGTGAAGGCTGCCGCGGAAATTTCCGGGGCGTTGCCGAGGCCGTCGATGGCCTCCTGCCGGCTGAAGAAGCCGGTCTCCTTGAGGCCGAGGTCGTTGGTCTTGGCGGCCGCTTCGAGATTGCCGTTTTTGCGGTTGATGTTGTAGGCATCCATCGCCTTTTCGAGGGCGATCTGGCGAACCTTTTCTTCGGCCAGGCCGGCCTTCACCTCGTCGACCACCTCGGCCAGCGGCTTGATGCCGGCCTCGATGTATCCCTCGGAGCGGATGATATGCAGACCGAAGGGCGTCTCGATGATGTCGCTGAACTCCCCCGGCTTGAGGATGAAGGCGGCCGCTTCGAAGGCCGGAACCATTGCTCCGCGGGGGAAGTACCCGAGGTCGCCCCCTTTGGCGGCGGTGCCGGGGTCGTCGGAGTACTTGCGGGCCAGTTCGGCAAAATCCTTGCCGGCGCGGGCCTCGGCGAGGATCTTCTCGGCCAGTTCCCGTTTTTTGTTGCGCGTCTTGTCGTCGGCGTCCTTGGCGAGCTTGATCAGGATGTGGGAGGCCTTGACCTGTTCCTCGACGGCGAAGCGGTCGAGGTGGCGGCGATAAAATTTTTCGATTTCCTCGTCGTTGTAGGTGACCTCGTCCCGATAGCGGTCCGGCTCGAACTGCAGGTAGCGCAGAGCCACCGTCTCCGGGATGCGGAAACTCTCGCGCTCCTCGGCGAAGAAGGCCGCCAGGGGCGCCTCCTCGATCTTGACCTTGCTCTCGAAGAGGGCCGGAGTCAGTTTCACGAAGGCCAGATTGATCTTCTCGTTCTGGGTGCGGAATTCTTCCTCGACGTCCTGGTCGCTGACGGTCACTCCCGCCTGGAGTTGCGCGCGGACCTTTTCCACCAGAAGCTGGTTCTTCTGCATGGCTTCAAAGTCGTCGGCCGACAGACGCTGGTAGGCCAGGACCTGCAGGTAGCGGTCGCGGTTGAAGACCCCGTTTTCCTGGAAGGCGGAAATTTTGGCGATGGAATCGATGAGTTCGGTTTTCGAGACCTCGATCCCCAGGCGATTCCCCTCCTGGAGCAGGAGGGTCTGGTCGATCAGGGTGTTGAGAGCCTGCTGGTCGAGCTGCAGCTGTTTTTCCAGGGCCGGAGTGAATTGCTCCCGGTAGACGTTTTGATAGAGCTCGTAGAGGTTGCGGTAGGCGGCCTGGTACTCCTGGAAACCGATCTTGTCGCCGTTGACGGTGGCCGCTGCAGTGGTGCCGGCGGCGCCGTCTCCTTCCGAGCCCTTGCCCCACACGAGGAAAATGGTGCCGATGAAGGCGGCGATGATCACCCAGAATACTATTTTGACGATGACCGTTTTCTGTTTTTTGCGGATCAGATCCAGCATCGGTAGCGGGTCTCCTTTGGAAGGTTGGACAGGTCCATTGAATAGCGACGCATGTTAGACAATCGGGGGGGTAAATGCAATACCTTTTCCTTTTACTCCTTGAAAATCAATGGCGGTTTTGCTAGTGTGAGAAGCGTTTTTTTCGAGAGGGTCACTCCCCTCTTCCCGTCCGATGAAAGGAGCTCCGCGGCATGTTCAACCTTTTCGATAAAATATGGGGTATGTTTTCCAACGATCTCGCCATCGACCTCGGGACCGCCAACACCCTGGTTTACCTCAAGGGGAAGGGGATCGTAGTCAGTGAACCCTCGGTTGTCGCCGTTCAGTATACCGGTAATGGACAAAGGAAGGTCCTGGCGGTGGGGATGGATGCCAAGAAGATGCTCGGCCGGACTCCCGGAAGCATCGTCGCCATCCGCCCCATGAAGGACGGGGTCATCGCCGACTTCGACATCACCGAAGAGATGCTGCGCTATTTTATCCAGAAGGTCCACAATCGCAAGACCCTGGTCCGCCCCCGGATCGTGATCTGCGTCCCCTCGGGGATCACCCAGGTGGAGAAGAGGGCCGTCAAGGAGTCGGCGGAGTCCGCCGGTGCCCGGGAGGTTTACCTGATCGAAGAGCCGATGGCGGCGGCGATCGGCGCCGGTCTTCCGATCACCGAGGCTTCCGGGAACATGATCGTCGATATCGGCGGCGGGACCACCGAGGTCGCGGTCATCTCCCTGGCCGGGATCGTTTATGCCAAGAGCGTCCGGGTCGGAGGCGACAAGCTCGACGAAGCCCTGGTGCAATACATGAAGCGCAAGTACAATCTCCTGATCGGCGAGAGGACCGCCGAGCAGATCAAGATAGAGATCGGCAGCGCCTATCCCGACGCCGAAGTGCGGACCATGGACGTCAAGGGACGTGACCTGGTGACGGGAATTCCCAAAACCCTGACCGTCGACTCCAACGAAATCCGCGATGCCCTTTCGGAGACGGTCAACGCCATCGTCGAGGCGGTGCGTATCGCCCTGGAGCGCACTCCTCCCGAACTGGCGGCGGACATCGTCGACAAGGGGATCGTTCTGGCCGGCGGCGGAGCCTACCTGCGCAATCTCGATATTCTGCTGCGGGAGGAAACGGGGCTGCCGGTGGTGATCGCCGAGGATCCCCTTTGCTGCGTGGTGCTCGGTTCCGGCAAGGTGCTGGACGAACTCGATCTTCTCAAGCGGGTCACGATCGCTACCTAGGAGCCTGTCGGACTATACGGGCTGGCCAACGAGGTCGGCGCAGAGTGGAAAAATGATGTCGAAGGAGGGTCGGGAGTCACACTGATTCCCCGTGCCCTCCTTTTTATCGGTCCCCGGAGGCCGTTGAATGCTGGAGTTGTTCAGAAAATACCGGACGCCGCTGCTGGCGGGATGTCTCGTCCTGGCCGCCCTCCTGCTTTTTTCGGTTAACCTGAGGCAGCGACCCAGAACCACCCTCTTCGAGAAGGCGATTTTGCAGATCACCGCTCCCATGCAGAAGGGGATCGACTCGGCCTGCGAATTCGTTGCCGACACCTGGAGTCACTATCTTTGGCTGGTGGAAACCTCGCGGCTGAATGAGACGCTTCGGACGGAAAACCGCCGCATGCGGCAGGAGCTCGATACCCTCGAGGAGGTTCGGCTGGCCAATGAGAGACTGCGCAGCCTTCTCGATTTCAAGGAAGAGGTGGCCCTGCCGGCCCTGCCGGCCCAGGTGATCGCAGAAGACAGCTCGAGCTGGTTTCGCACCGTGGTCATCGACAAGGGAAGCGAGGACGGGGTTCGCGAAGGGCTGCCGGTGGTCGTCCCCGAGGGTGCCGTGGGGAGGGTCATCAAGTGTGCTCCCCGACAGGCGCGGGTGTTGCTGGTGACCGACGCCTCCTCCTCCGTCGCCACTCTCGTCCAGCGCAACCGGACCCGGGGGATCTGCCGCGGGCAGGGGGATGAGCTGGCCCTCGAGTTCGCCCTGCGTCAGGAGGACATCGCCGTCGGAGATCAGGTGATCACCTCGGGGACCGGCGGGGTCTTCCCCAAGGGGTTGACCCTCGGGCGGGTGTCCGGGGTCGATCGGGGAGGATATGGACTTTTTCAGACGGTTACCGTGATTCCGGCCGTCGATTTTTCCCGTCTCGAGGAGGTTCTGGTCCTCCTCAGGGAGGAGCAATGAAGCGGGTTTTTGCCTATCTGTTTCTCGGTGTAGTCTTCGTCCTCGTTCAGACGACCCTCTTCTCCCGCCTTCTCCCCTTTCAGACCAAACCCGACCTGCTGCTGATTCTCATCGTCTATCTGGGGCTCACCGAGAATTTTCTGCGCGGAAGCTTCCTCGCCTATCTTTTCGGCTGCCTTCTCGATGTCTTCTCGGGGACCTATCTCGGGCTCTGTGGCCTCACCCTGCTGGTGGTCTTCCTGGCCGTGCGCGGCACCGCCAGTCATTTCAATACCGAAAGTTCTCTCCTCCTGCTGTTCATGGTCTTTTGCGGAACCCTGCTGCAAAGCGCCGTCCTGATTCTCGCTCTAGTCTTCTTCGTCGACGCCGGATCTTCCTGGCTGATCATTCTCGGCCGTCTCCTGCCGCAACTCCTCCTCAACCTGCTGGCCGCCCTTGTCCTTCTCTGGGGACTCCCCCGGCTGCAGAGACGCTTCGTTCCCTTTCTGGCAATCCCGGGGTTGCACCGTCTGGACAGTCGCTATGGGCCTTAGTTCGCCAACGGATATTCCCGGCCTGAGAAACCGCTTTCTGGTCTGCTCCCTGGCGGCCATCGCCATCTTCCTGCTTTTGATGCTGCGCCTCTGGTATCTGCAGGTGATCAGTGCCGACCGCTACCTGACGCTCTCCGAGAAGAACCGCATTCGCTATATTTCCATCGCCGCCGCCCGCGGCCCCATCTTCGACCGCAACGGTGAACTGCTGGTCGACAACCGTCCGGCTTTCGGGGTGTCGGTGCTGCGTCAGGAGGTGGAGGAGATCGACCCGCTGCTGACCCAGGTCGGCAATCTTCTTGAGGTGGATGTGGAAAGCCTCCGGGCCCGGTGGGATGCCGGCCAGCGTTTTCCCCGCTATCGCCCCCTCCCCCTGGCCGAGGACGTGAGCCGCGACGCCCTCGACCGGGTGCAGGAAAATTCCGTCGATCTCCCCGGAATGCTGATCGAAGTCCGCCCCTTGCGGTCCTATCCCTACAAGGAAATGGCGGCCCACCTCCTGGGCTACCTGGGGGAAATCACCGAACAGGAGTTGCAGGAGGAGGCCTTCGCCGGCTATCGCCCCGGGGAATTTGTCGGCAAAAGCGGGCTGGAAAAGTTTCTTGACCCCTACCTGCAGGGGACCGAAGGGGAGCGGCGGGTGGAGGTGGACGTCAGGGGGCGCGAGCTGCGCCTCCTCAAAACCCAGGAACCGACCCCGGGGAACAAGGTCTTTTTGACCCTGCGGCGGGACATGCAGCTGGCGGCGGAGAAAGCTCTCGAGGGAGAAGCAGGGGCGGTCGTCGCGCTCGACGTGCGGACCGGAGAGGTGCTGGCCATGGCCAGTACCCCGGCCTTCGATCCTGCCGCCTTCGCCCGCGGCATTACCGGCCAGGAATGGGTGAAAATCCTCAAAAATCCCCGCCATCCCCTGACCAACAAGGCGATCAAGGGGCAGTATCCTCCGGCTTCGACGTTCAAGATCGTCACCGCCCTGGCCGCTCTCAAGGGAGGGGTGGTCTCCCCATCGACGACTGTCGACTGCCAGGGGAGTGTGACCCTCGGCAACCAGGAGTTCCGCTGCTGGAAAAAAGGGGGACACGGTCCGACGAACTTAAAAAAAGCCCTGAAGGAGAGCTGCGACGTCTATTTTTATATGGTGTCCCTCGATCTGGGGATCGACCGGCTCTCGGCCATGGCCCAGGATCTCGGCATGGGTCAGCCCCTGGGTTTTCTCCTCGACGGCGAGAAGGGGGGGCTGATTCCGACCCGGCAGTGGAAACGGGAGCGCTTCCATGTCCCCTGGTATGACGGGGAGACGGTGATTGCCTCCATCGGTCAGGGGTATGTGCTGGCGACGCCGATGCAACTTGCGGTGATGACCGCGGCCATTGCCAATGGCGGGACGGTCCTGCGTCCCCATGTTCTGAAAAAAATCGAGGACCTCGACGGCAAAATCCTCAGGGAGACCGTCCCCGAGGTGATCGGTACCGCCCTGGCGGCGGAGAAGGATTTTCGGGAGGTGCGCCGGGGACTTGAGGCGGCGGTCAACGAGCCCGGGGGGACCGGTCAGGCCAGTCGCCTGCAGGGGGTGCGGGTCGCCGGCAAGACCGGCACCGCCCAGGTCGTACGGCTCAAGGACGATACGAATCCGGACCGGGAAATACCCTACCGCTTCCGCGATCACGCCCTTTTCGTCGCCTATGCCCCGGCGGAGAAGCCGGAGATCGCCGTCGCCGTGGTGGTCGAACATGGCAGCCACGGGGGCTCCACCGCCGGTCCGGTGGCCAGGGTCCTCTTCGAGTCCTATTTCGGCATCGAGAATTCCGCAGGCAAGTCGATTCCGGTACCGGAAAACGGAAGCTCTGCGGTTTCGGGGCAGGGGGAAGAATGATGCCGCCTGAGCAAACTGTTGCCGCCGGCCTGATCCCGGGGAAGGTATGACCGATGTTTGATAGACGCCTGTTGACCCATTTCGACTGGGTCCTGCTGCTGATGGTCTGCGGGATCTCCCTCCTCGGCATAATGAACCTCTACAGCGCCACCTCCTCTTTGCCGGAGACGGCCAACCCCGTTTACCTCAAGCAGCTCTACTGGCTCGGTATCGGCCTGACGATCGCCCTTACGGTCAGCGCCTTCGACTATCGCCATCTCCAGCACCTCGGACCTTTCTTTTATGTCGTGACCGTCACCCTGCTCCTGCTGGTGCTGCTGGTCGGCAAAACCAGCATGGGGGCGACCCGCTGGATCAATCTCGGTTTTTTCAATCTGCAGCCGAGCGAAATCATGAAGATCGTCATGATCATCACCCTCTCCTGGCATTTCAGCGAGCGGGTGCAGGTCGCCGGCTATGCCCTGCGCGACCTGGTCGTCCCCTTTTTCCTTCTCGGGGTGCCGGTCTTTTTGATTATGAAGCAACCCGACCTGGGGACGGCGATGCTGGTCATTTTCATCGGCAGCACCCTGGCCCTCTTTGCCGGGATTCGCAGATCGACTCTCGTTTTTCTGGCCCTGATGGGGACGGCGGCCGCCTGGGGAGGATGGTATTTGCTGCGGGATTACCAGAAGGAGCGAATCCACACCTTTCTCAACCCGGAGCGGGATCCCCTGGGGTCGGGGTATCACATCATCCAGTCGAAGATAGCCGTCGGCAGCGGCGGCCTCTTCGGCAAAGGGTTCATGCAGGGATCCCAGTCCCAGCTCTCCTTTCTTCCCGAGCGCCACACGGACTTCGCCTTTTCCGTCTTTGCCGAGGAATGGGGGTTTGCCGGTTCCCTGATGCTCCTGCTCCTCTACCTCTTTCTGGTCATCTGGGGGATCTACGTCGCTCGCCAGGCCTCGGACCGGTTCGGGATGTTCCTCTCCATCGGCGTGGTGGCCATGATGTTCTGGCACATCGTCGTCAATCTCGGGATGGTCATCGGCCTCCTGCCGGTGGTCGGGGTGCCGCTTCCCCTCTTCTCCTACGGCGGCACCAGCATGGTGACGACCATGATCGGCACCGGATTGCTCCTGAGCGTGAGCATGCGCCGTTTCATGTTCTGAGCGAACCTGCCAGAGGGCGACTCGCCGCTTCTTCTGTTATACTTCCCTCCAAAAGCCACGTCGAAAAAGGAGGGGACCATGCATCCAGCCATGTTCTGGGAGAGGGCCGAGGGAGGGAAAGTCCGCTGCGGTCTCTGCCGGTTTCGCTGCCTGATCGCCGATGGGCAGAGAGGGGTCTGCGGAGTCCGGGAAAACCACGGCGGTTCCCTGATGACCCTGGTGTACGGCAAAAGCATCGCCTCCCATGTCGATCCCATCGAGAAAAAGCCCCTCTTTCACTATCACCCCGGTTCACTGAGTTATTCCGTCGCCACTGTCGGTTGCAACTTCCGCTGTCTCCACTGCCAGAATTACGAAATATCCCAGTGGTCGCAAGTCCCCGGTCCGATCTCCGGAGAGGACCTTCCTCCTGCCGAAATCGTTCGCCGCGCCCTGGCGGCCGGCTGCCGCACCATCGCCTATACCTATACCGAGCCGACGGTTTTCTACGAATATGCCTATGATACGGCGATCCTCGCCCGGGAGGCCGGGATCGGCAACGTCTTCGTCACCAACGGCTACACCACCCCCGAAGCCCTCGGCGGGATCGCTCCCTGGCTCGACGCGGCCAACGTCGATCTGAAAGGATTCTCGGAAAAGTTCTATCGCGAGGTGGTCGGCGCGACCCTTGCCGGCGTCCTCGATACGTTGAAGGTCTACAAGAGGCTCGGGATCTGGATCGAAGTCACCACCCTTGTCATCCCCGGACATAATGACGACGTCGCCGAGCTCAAGGGGATCGCCGGGTTTATCGCCAATGAACTCGGGGCCGAAACGCCCTGGCACGTCAGCGCCTTCCATCCGACCTACAAACTCCTCGACCTTCCGGCAACGTCTGTGGCCACCCTTCATCGCGCCCGCCAGATCGGCCTCGATGCCGGGCTCCATTATGTCTATGAGGGGAATATCCCCGGTTCCGGGGGGGAAAACACCTCCTGTCCCGGTTGCCGGAAGGTGGTCATCGAGCGCCAGGGTTTCCGGCTGAAGAGCCGTCATCTCCGCCAGGATCATTGCCTGTTCTGCGGCGGCCGGGTCGACGGCGTCGGATTGTCCGAGGGTTGACGCAAGGGAGCAGGAAGGGGAAACGATGCAATTTCCAGCGGTCACTCTCGCCCTCCCGGGATGGGTCGGGGATTTTCTCTCCAAGACTCCGACGATCTACGCTTCCATCGAGGCGCGCATGGAGCTGGCAATCGAGTTGGCGTCCCGCAATGTGCGGCAGGGGACGGGGGGGCCTTTCGGTGCCGCCATCTTCAACCTCAACGACTACTCCCTGCTTGCCCCGGGGGTCAATCTGGTGGTCGAAAGCAACTGCGCGGTGGCGCACGCCGAAATGATGGCGATCATGATCGGCCAGGCCGTCCTCGGCAGTTACGACCTGGGAAGGGAGGGGTTCCCCCCTTTTGAACTGGTCACCAGCACCGAGCCCTGTGCCATGTGTTTCGGGGCCGTCCCCTGGTCCGGGGTGCGGAGCCTGGTGTGCGGGGCGCGCCTCGAGGACGCGGAGCAGGCCGGTTTTGACGAGGGGAGCAAGCCCGATGACTGGGCTCTCACTCTCCAGCGGCGGGGGATTGAAGTGGTGCGCGATGTCCGTCGCCGGGAAGCGGCGGCGGTCCTCTTCAGCTATGCGGCTGTCGGCGGGGTCGTCTACAACGGTCGGCGGGGGGGAAGGGAGGGGGACCCGGCATGAGGGTCAGGTAAAAAACGGCAGAGTTGAATTCAAGTGCAGGTTCATGCTCCTTTCTCCGGGTCGCCTCGTTCATCGGCACTTCGCTGTCGCACCTCCTCCCAGTAGCGCATCCTCTCGCTGATCATCTTTTCGTATCCCCGTTGGCTGGGCCGGTAGAAACGCCGTCCCCGCAGCCTTTCGGGGAGATACTCCTGCGGGGTGAATCCGTTCCGGTCGTCGTGGGCGTAGCGGTATCCCTGTCCGTAGCCGAGGTCTTTCATCAGTGCCGTCGGGGCGTTGCGAATGTGGAGAGGGATCGGCAGAGCCCCGCTCTTGCGGACCTCGGCCAGGGCCTCGTTGATTCCGAGGTAGGCGGCGTTGCTCTTGGGAGCGGTGGCCAGGTAGGTCACCGCCTGTCCGAGATTGATGCGCCCCTCGGGCATGCCGACGAAGTGCACCGCCTGCTGCACGGCGATGGCGACCTGCAGGGCCCGGGGGTCGGCATTCCCCACATCCTCGGAGGCGAAGATCACCAGGCGCCGGGCGATGAAGAGCGGATCTTCACCGGCCTCGATCATCCGGGCCAGGTAATAGAGGGCGCCGTCCGGGTCCGAGCCGCGCATGCTCTTGATGAAGGCGGAGATGGTGTTGTAGTGCTCTTCGGCCCCCTTGTCGTAAAGAAGGGCCTTTTGCTGCAGCGCCTCCTGCATCGTCTCCAGGGTGATCCGCTTCCCGCTGACCGTCGCCGCCGCCACCTCCAGGGTGTTGAGGGCCACCCGGGCGTCGCCGTGGGCCTGCCCGGCGAGAAAGGCGAGGGCGTCGTCGTCGGCCTCCAGCCGGAGGCCGCCGAGGCCCCGGGGGTCCTCGAGAGCCCGGCGCAGCAGAACCTCGATCTCAGGGGGATCCAGGGGATGGAGAACGAAAACACGCGAGCGGGAGAGGAGGGCGGAATTGACCTCGAAGGAGGGATTTTCCGTGGTGGCGCCGATGAGGATGATCTCCCCCTTTTCCACCGAGGGGAGGAAGGCGTCCTGCTGGGCCTTGTTGAAACGATGGATCTCGTCGACGAACAGCAGGGTCGTGCGGCCGTGGTAGGCCTTCTCCTGCTTGGCCTGGGCCAGGAGTTCCCGCACTTCCTTGACTCCCTGCAGGACGGCGGAAAAGGCGGTGAAGTTGCTGCGGGTCGAACTGGCGATGACCCGGGCGAGGGTTGTTTTCCCCGTACCCGGCGGCCCCCAGAGGATGACCGAGCTCACCTGGTCGGATTCGATGAGCCGCCGGAGCAGCTTCCCCTCGCCGATGAGGTGCCCCTGGCCGACAACTTCGTCGAGAGTGCGGGGACGCAGACGTTCAGCCAGCGGGGTCCCCTTGGCGTCGGGAAAATCCTGGTCGAAAAGATTCATGGCTTTGATTTCCAGGGGCAGAAGGAACGAGCGGGTGGACTGGCGGCGATTTTACCACGCTCCGCTCTTCCTCACAAGGCCTGTGGTCCGTAAGCCTTTGAAAGCGATGGACTTTGCCGCGGCGGTATGATAGCTTTCGCATCTGGTGGACCCTGGAGGGCTGGGCATGAAACGTGTAGGGCTCTATATCAAGCGGACCAACCCCGATGCCGTGGAAGTGGCGCGGGAGGTTTCCCGCTGGCTGCAGCAGCGCGGCATCGAGGTCTTCCCGGAACAGTCCCTGGCGGACGCCCTGGGGGGTACCCAGGGGTATCCCGAGGGGGCCATTCCGGGAATGGTCAACATGATCATCGTCCTGGGGGGTGACGGCACCCTGATTTCCGTGGCCCGCAATGTCGGTGATCTGCGGACTCCGATTCTGGGGGTCAATCTCGGCAGCCTCGGTTTCCTGACCGAGGTCACCCTCGCCGAGCTCTACCAGGTCCTCGCGCAGGTGGTGCGGGGTCAATTCACCGTCACCAGCCGGATGATGCTCGACGCCGTCGTCCGCCGCGACGGGACGGAGGTCGGCCGTCATCGGGTCCTCAACGACGTGGTCATCAACAAGGGGGCCCTGGCGCGAATCATCGACATGGAAGCCTGGGTCGACGACTCCTATCTGACCACCTTCAAGGCCGATGGGCTGATCATCGCTTCTCCCACCGGTTCCACCGCCTACAATCTGGCCGCCGGCGGTCCGATTATCTATCCGGGCCTGCACTGTCTGGTGATTTCGCCGATCTGTCCCCACATGCTTACCAACCGGCCGATCATCGTTTCCGACAAGGCGGTCATCCGGGTCGAGGTGAAATTCCAGGATGAGGATGTGGTCCTCACCGCCGACGGCCAGGTCGGGATGCCGCTCAAAGGGGGGGACGTGGTCGAGCTGCGCAAGTCGAAAAGCAGTACGCTGCTGATCAAGAGTCCTTCCAAGGATTATTTCGAGGTCCTCCGCACCAAACTGCGCTGGGGAGAACGCTAGATTCTGGTGATTTGGCTGGATCTTTGATTCGACCTTTTTCGGGGAACGGGCATGCTCACGGATCTGAGTATCAAAAACTTTGCAATCATCGATCGCCTCCATGTCAATTTCGGGTCGGGCTTCAACGTGCTGACGGGCGAAACCGGAGCCGGCAAGTCGATCATCATCGACGCCGTCGGCCTGTTGCTCGGCGACCGGGCACGGCCGGACCTGATCCGTACCGGGGAAGATGAGGCGGTCGTCGAGGCGCTCTTCGATCTCTCGGCTCACCCCGATCTCCGGCAGGAATTGGTGGACGGGGGATTTGAAGGGGGGGATGAGCTTTTGATCAAGCGGGTGATCGCCCGCTCCGGGAAAAACCGCATCTATCTGAACGGCTCCCTCGCCAGGCTCACCCAGCTGCAGTCCCTGACGGCCCGCCTGGTGACCATCTACGGTCAGCACGAACACCAGAGTCTGCAGCGAACCGACACCCACCTCTGCCTCCTCGACGATTTTGCCGGGCTCGGTCCCGAAGTTGACGCCTACCAACGCCTTCATCGGGAAGTCCAGGATCTCGAAGAGCGCATCGCTCAGTTGTCGGCCGCCGAGCGGGACCGGCAGCAGCGCCTTGACCTTCTCTCCTATCAGGGGCGGGAAATCGCCGCGGCCAATCTGCGTCCCGGCGAGGAAGAGGAGCTGACGGCCGAGCGGCTGCTGCTGCAGAACGCCGGACGGCTTTCCATCGCCACGGAGGAGGGGTACGATGTCCTCTACGGCGCCGAGGAGGCCGTGTGCGGTCGGCTCGACGCCGTCGCCTCCTCCCTTGAATCGCTCTCCACCGTCGCCCCCCTTCTCGGCACCCTTGCCGAAACCGTCCGCAATGCCCTTTTTTCCCTGGAGGATGTGGCGACCCAACTCCGCGATTACGCGGCGCGGCTCTTTTTCGACCCCGAGCGTCAGGGGGCAGTGGAGGGACGCCTGGCACTCCTGTCCACCCTGAAGCGCAAATATGCGCCGACGGTGGAGGAAATTCTCGCGCTCCAGGAAAAGATCGACGGCGAGCTCGAAGACCTCTCCGACATGGAGGCCACCAGGGAGGCAGCGGGCAAGAATTTGGCCGAGTTCAGGAGCCGGCTCCTCGACTGCGGCGGCGTCATTTCTTCGCGGCGGCGCGAAGCGGGGTTGCGCCTGGGGACGGCCGTCGCCGCCGAACTCAAGGATCTGGCGATGCCCAAGGCCCTCTTTCAGATGCGTTTTTTCCCTCTCCCCGAACCGGGACCCCAGGGCCTCGAACGGGGCGAATTCTATCTGGCACCCAACCCCGGGGAAGAGCCGAAGCCATTGGCCTGGATCGCTTCGGGGGGGGAGTTGTCGCGGATCATGCTCGCCCTGCGACGGGCGGCACCGGACGGCGAAAGTCCCCCTTGTCTTGTTTTCGATGAGGTCGATGCCGGCATCGGCGGGATTGCGGCCACGGCGGTCGGGGAAAAACTGCACAAGGTGGCGCAGGAATTGCAAGTCCTGTGCGTCACCCACCTCCCCCAGGTGGCCGCTTATGCCGACAGTCATTATCGGGTCGAAAAGCGCGAGGAGGGGGGGCGAACCTTTACCGCCCTGACCCGCCTGCGGGGGGACGAGCGGGTCCTGGAGATGGCCCGCATGCTCGGCGGAGCGCAGATAACCGAGCGTACCCTGGATCACGCCAGAGAACTCATCGGTCTTTCAGGCCCCGGGTAATCCCCTCCTTGTTATCCTTTGCCGGTCCGCGGGGACCGCTTTTTTGGGGTAAAAGCATGGTTCGCCGAGCGCGCATTCCCGATGCCAAGGCCATTCACAAGCTCCTGATCACCTATGCCAAGGATGGGATGATGCTCTCCCGGTCCCTTTCGGAGATCTATGAAGCGATCCGCGACTTTTATGTCTACCAGGGACCGGACGGCACAGTGGTCGGTACGGTCTGTCTTCATATCTGCTGGGAAGATCTCGCCGAGGTGCGATCCCTGGCCGTGACCGAAGAGTGCAGTGGCCGCGGGATCGGCCGGCAGCTGGTGGAAAAATGTCTGGAGGAGGCTCGAGATCTCGGTCTGAAGAGGGTCTTCGCCCTGACCTACAAGCCGCTGTTTTTCCAGAAACTCGGATTCGGCGAGATCGAGAAAGCCGAGCTCCCCCACAAGATCTGGAGTGACTGTATAAAGTGCGCCAAGTTTCCCGAATGCGACGAGACTGCCGTGCGCATCGATTTTTAGGAGTCTGTCGGACTATCCATAAGCTGGCTGCAAAATCGGCTATTTGGTCCATATCCGAGCTCCTTTTCGACCAATAGAGACGGCTATTGGCTCTCAAACGAGCTCGAATCTGTTCTCAAATATCCAGTTTTTCGCTTCGGCCCGTATAGTCCGACAGGCTCCTTGGAACCGTTATTTCGCGGCGCTTCTGGACGAAAATACGTTCCGGCCACCTCCCCCGGAGGGATCCGGGGCGGCTGAATTGATTAAAAACTTGACAAAACGCCTGGTTTTCTTTTAAAAAGATCAACTGTCGGAGCCTTTTTTGGCAATGACGGGGCTCGGATATATTCGCTGTTCCGGTTTTTCCGGCGACTTTGTTTTGTAAGTTCTGCGGGTTTAATGAAACAGGAGGGCCTTTTGTCCGCCAAGAAGTTTACGATATTGATCATTCCCGAAGGGTCGCATCGGGTTCGGCGCCTCAGCATCAAGCGCGGAGTCCTGCAGGCGGTTGTCGGCTCGCTTGTGGTCTGCGGCCTGGGGGTTCTCCTCCTGCTGACCGACTATGTGCGGACCAACCTCGACAGCAATGAACTGCAGCGCCTCCAGACGGAAAATCGCAGTCAGCAGAAGGATCTCTGGGTCCTCTCCGCCAGTCTTGAGGACCTGCGCAAGGAAATGGTCGTTCTTTCGCAGAACGATGCCAAGGTCCGGGTCATGGCCCAGCTTTCCAAACCCCGCACCGACAGCCTGGCCGGCGTCGGCGGTCCTCCGGAAGAAGATATTCCGACGGAGTTCACCGCTCTGCAGCAGCAGATCGACGAGATTCGTCAGGCCATCGATCTGCGGCGGGAAAGTCAGGAAGAAATCCAGGGTTTTCTCAACGACCAGCGCTCCCTTCTGGCCGCCAAACCGAAGGGATGGCCGGTCAAGGGTTGGCTCACCTCGAATTTCGGCATGCGCAACTCCCCCTTCACCGGGCGATTGAAGATGCATGAGGGGCTCGATATCGCTGCCCGCACCGGCACCCCCGTCTATGCCAGTGCCGACGGCATTGTCAGTCAGTGCGAGACCGCGCCGGGTTACGGCAAGCTGGTGGTCATCGATCACGGATACGGCTACAAGACGTATTACGCCCACAACTCGAAGCTTTTCGTTAAAGTCGGGCAGCGGGTGAAGCGCGGCGATCAGGTCGCGGCCGTCGGCAACACCGGCAGTTCCACAGGGTCCCATCTGCATTACGAGGTGCGGCGCAACGGCGTGCCCCTCAATCCGCATAAATACATCTAGGAATTCCCGCCTCATTTTGCCAAAAAGCCCCGGTTCTCCGGGGCTTTTTGCGTTTATGCGCCCCGGTTGCCGACCCTCTTTGTCCTTGTCGGTGCGATCCGGTTGTGTTAAGATTCCATGCTTTTAGCGGGTCTTTTCAGAGGTTGCCGGCGTTTGCCGGCGGCCAGATTTTCCCTGGACAAATAACCACACGGAGCCTTTTGCATGATCGGTTCACTGATAAGAAAAATCGTCGGAAGCAAGAATGAGCGCGAGCTCAAACGGATGCAGCCGGTGGTCGAGAGGATCAATGCCCTCGAAGCGTCCGTCGCTCCCCTTTCCGACCAGGCCCTGGCCGGCAAAACGGCAGAATTCCGCCAGCGATTTGCCCGGGGCGAAACCTTGGACGATCTCCTCCCCGAGGCTTTTGCCGTGGTGCGCGAGGCCGGCAAACGCGTCCTGGGGATGCGCCATTTCGATGTGCAGCTGATCGGCGGCATGGTCCTGCACTCGGGGAAGATCGCCGAGATGAGGACCGGTGAGGGGAAGACCCTGGTTGCGACCCTCCCTTGCTACCTGAACGCCCTCACCGGTCGCGGGGTGCACGTGGTCACGGTCAACGACTACCTCGCCCGCCGCGATTCGGAATGGATGGGGAGGCTCCACAAATTTCTCGGCCTGACCGTGGACTGCATCGTCCACGGGCTGACCGATGCCCAGCGCAAGGTCGCCTATGGTTGCGACATCACCTATGGCACCAACAACGAGTTCGGCTTCGATTATCTGCGCGACAACATGAAGTTCGCTCTGCAGGATTACGTCCAGCGCGATCTTCATTTCGCCATCGTTGACGAGGTCGACTCCATCCTCATCGACGAGGCGCGCACCCCGCTGATCATCTCCGGCCCCAGCGAGGCCTCGAGCGAGCTGTACTACGACGTCAACCGGATCATTCCCCTGCTCAAAAAGGGGGAGCTCATCGAGCACCGCGACGGCAAGATCGGCCCCTCGACCAAGGAATACAGCGGCGACTACACCGTCGACGAAAAGGCCAAAAGCGCCGCTCTGACCGAGGAGGGAGTGACCAAGGTCGAAAAACTCCTCTCCATCGACAATCTCTACGAGCCCCGCCACATCGAAGTCCTGCACCATGTCAACCAGGCCCTCAAGGCCCACGCCCTGTTCAAGCGCGATGTCGACTATGTGGTGAAGGACGGCGAGGTGATGATCGTCGACGAGTTCACCGGCCGCCTGATGCCCGGGCGGCGCTGGAGCGACGGTCTGCATCAGGCCGTCGAAGCCAAGGAAGGGGTCAAAATCGAGAGCGAAAACCAGACCCTGGCGACCATCACCTTCCAGAACTATTTCCGCCTCTACGACAAACTGGGAGGGATGACCGGAACCGCCGACACCGAGGCCGCCGAGTTCAGTGAAATCTACAAACTCGAGGTGGCCGTCATCCCCACCAACAGTCCGATGATCCGCAAGGATCAGTCCGACGTGATCTACAAGACGGAAAAGGAAAAGTTCCGCGCCGTCGCCGAGGATATCGTCGTCAGATATCAGAGCGGGCAGCCGGTTCTGGTCGGGACCATATCCATCGAAAAGTCGGAGGAGATCTCCGAACTGCTGCGAAAACGGGGGATACCCCACCACGTCCTCAACGCCAAGCAGCACGAGCGTGAGGCCGAGATCGTCGCTCAGGCCGGAAGCCGCGGAGCGATCACCATCGCCACCAACATGGCCGGACGCGGCACCGACATCGTTCTCGGCGGCAACCCGGAGATGATGGCCCGCAAGGAGGCCGCAGGGAGCGAGGATCCCGACGCCGCCTATCCTGCGCTCCTGGAGAAGTACCGCGCCAAATGTGCCGCCGACAGGGCCGTGGTTCTCGAGAAGGGGGGGCTCTACATCCTCGGCACCGAGCGCCATGAATCGCGGCGGATCGACAATCAGCTGCGCGGTCGCGCCGGTCGCCAGGGAGACCCCGGGGAAAGCCACTTCTACCTCTGCCTCGAAGACGACCTGCTGCGGATCTTCGGCTCCCACCGGGTGGCCTACGTGATGGATAAGCTCAAAATTCCCGAGGACGAGCCGATCGAGCACGGGATCATCTCCCGGGCCATTGAAAATGCCCAGAAGAAAGTCGAGGGGCACAACTTCGAGATCCGTAAGCATCTCATCGAATATGACGACGTCATGAACAAGCAGCGCGAGGTGATCTATACTCAGCGCAAGGAAGTTCTTGGGGGAGAAAATCTCAAGGGGACCATCGAGGGAATTACCGGCGAGATGGTGGATGACATGGTCGCCACCTTCTGTCCCGAGAAGACCCCGGCGACCGACTGGAACTGGGAGAGCCTGTTCGAGGACTATTTCGGCCAGTTTTATCTCAAACCGACCTACCCCGAGCCGTCGACTCCCGGATTGAATCAGGACCGGCTCGCCGAGGGGCTCAAGGCACAGGTGCTGCAACGCCTGGCGGAAAAAGAGGCCGAATTTACCCCTCCGGTCATGGAACACCTGATGAAGGTGCTCCTGCTGCAGACCATCGACGGCCAGTGGAAGGATCACCTCCTCTCCATCGATCACCTCAAGGAGGGGATCGGCCTGCGCGGTTACGCGCAGAAGAATCCCAAGGAAGAATACAAGAGGGAAGCCTACGGTCTGTTCATGGAGATGATGGGGCGGATCCGCCAGGAGGTGGTGCAGAAGTTGTTCCGCATCCAGCTGGCCCGGGAAGATGACGTCGAGCGCATGGAGGCGGAGCAGCGGCGCCGTCGGGTGGTCTTGAACCGGGTCGGAGGGGAGGATCCGGGGCACAAGCCGGTGACCCGCGAGGAGGACAAGGTCGGGCGCAACGATCCCTGCCCCTGCGGCAGCGGCAACAAATACAAGAAGTGCTGCGGCCGCTGATCGGACCGACTGCCATTTGCCCAGGGAGTGTCAATTCATGGATCAGGGTAAGATCAAAGGGGTGCAGGGTTTTCGCTTCGCCACCCGTCCGGCGGGGATCCGCAAGGCCGGCCGGACCGACCTGGCATTGATTTTTTCCGAAGTCCCGGCCCTCTGTGCCGGGGTGTTCACCATCAACAAGGTGGTGGCGGCGCCGGTGACCCTCACGGCTCCCCGCATTCGCCAGGGACGGTGCCAGGCGATTCTGGTCAACAGCGGCAACGCCAATGCCTGTACCGGAGAGCCGGGGCTGCAGAACGCCCGGCGCTGCGGTGATCTTGCGGCCCGGGCCCTCGGGATAGACCCGGAGCTGGTGGCGGTCTCCTCGACGGGGGTCATCGGCGCTCCGCTGCCGATGGACCGCTTCGAGGAGCATGTTCCTCTTCTGGCTGCCGATCTTGCGGCCGACGGCGCGCTGGCCGTGGCCGAGGCGATCATGACCACCGATTCCTTCCCCAAGGTTTCGTCGGCGCAGGGGGAGGCGGGAGGGCGTCCCTACACCCTCCTCGGGGTGGCCAAGGGGGCGGGGATGATTCATCCCAACATGGCGACGATGCTCGCCTTTGTCCTTACCGATGCCGCCGTGGAGCCGGCTCTCCTCGATCAGGCGCTGCGGCAGGGCGTCGACCTCTCCTTCAACAGCATTACCGTCGACCGCGACACCTCCACCAACGACATGGTGCTGCTGCTGGCCAACGGACTGGCCGCCAACCCGGTCATTTGCCGCGGCACTCCGGAGGGGGAGTCCTTCGCCGCCGAATTGAACGCCATCCTTCTCGACCTGGCCAAAATGATCGTTCGCGACGGCGAGGGGGCGACCAAGCTCGTGGAAATCCGTGTCCGGGGAGCGGCCAGCGACGGCGAGGCCCGGAAGGCCGCCTGCAGCGTCGCCACCTCCAATCTGGTGAAGACCGCCTTTTTCGGCGAAGATGCCAACTGGGGGCGGATCATCGCCGCCGTCGGCTACTCCGGGGCCGAGGTCGACCCGGAGAAGATCGACATTTTTTTTGGCGACGTGCAGGTGGTGAAGAACGGCCTGACCACCGGCAAGGAGCTCGAAGAGCGGGCGACGGCGGTCCTCAAGACCCCCGAGTTTATCGTCACCGTCGATCTTCATCTCGGTGACGGCGCCGCTTCCTACTACACCTCCGACCTGACCTACGACTACGTCAAAATCAACGCCGCCTATCGAACTTGAATCCGGCCGGGAGGCGTCAGGGCTCCCCCGGGCCCCGACGCCTCTCCCGCCGATTTCCGGACACTGCGATCATGGATTCTCCCGCCCGCTTCATCGACCACACCCTGCTCAAGGCCGATACCACTTCCGCCCAGATCCGTCTCCTCTGCGAGGAGGCGGTGGAGTACGGTTTTGCCTCGGTGTGCCTTCCGCCGTCCTTTGTCCCCCTCGCCGCCGATCTGCTCTACGGCTCCTCCGTGGCCGTCGGCACCGTGGTCGGATTTCCCCTGGGGTACGCCGCTGTCGCCGTCAAGGTTTTCGAGACCGCCGAGGCGGTCCGGTCCGGCGCCGGTGAAATCGACATGGTGATCGCGCTCGGTGCCGCCCGGGAAGGGCGCTTCTCGGCCGTGGAGGAGGAGATCCGCCGGGTGGTGGCGGCGGCTTCCGGGGCCAAGGTCAAGGTGATTCTCGAGTGCTGCTATTTCGACGACCCCCTCAAGGAGGCGCTCACCGAAAGGGTCGTTGCCGCCGGGGCCGCTTATGTCAAGACGTCCACCGGCTTCGGTCCGGCCGGGGCCACTCTTGCCGACGTGCGCCTGCTGGCCTTAAGGGCCGGGGGCCGGATCGGCGTCAAGGCGGCCGGCGGCATCCGGGACTGGGGGTCTTTTCGGGAGATGCTGGAGGCCGGCGCCACCCGGATCGGCACCAGCGCCGGGGTGGCGATCGTCGATCAATGGCTGCAGTGGCGGCGGGGAGAATCCTGATGGCCGGGGTCAGGAGGCGGGTGCTGCTGATCACCCTCGACGGCTGCGGTGTCGGCGCCGCTCCGGACGCCGATCTCTACGGGGATCGGGGAGCCAATACCCTGCTGCACGTCGCCGAACGGTGCGGAGGGGTGCACCTCCCCCACCTGCAGAGCCTCGGCCTCGGCAACATCCTCCCCATGCCGGGCGTGGCGCCCGTGTGCGCTCCGGCGGCGGCCTTCGGGCGCATGCAGGAGCGCTCCTTCGGCAAGGACACGACCACCGGCCACTGGGAAATCGCCGGCATCCTGCAGGACGAAGCGCTTCCCACCTACCCCGGGGGGTTCCCGGCGGAGATCATCGCCGCCTTTTGCCGCGAGACGGGCCTTGATCCCCTCGGCAACCTCGCGGCCAGCGGCACCGAGATCCTCCGTTTCCTGGGGGAAGAGCACCTGGCGACCGGGCGTCCCATCGTCTATACCAGCGCCGATTCGGTCTTCCAGATCGCCGCCCACGAAGAGGTCATCGCCGTTGAGCGGCTCTACGAAATCTGCCGCATTGCCAGGGCCATCCTGAATCCCTACCGGGTGGGGCGGGTGATTGCCCGCCCCTTTGTCGGCACTTCGCCGGCCAATTTCAAAAGAACGTCCCGCCGTCACGATTTTTCCCTTCCCCCAACGGGAGAAACGGTCCTCGACCGCCTCGTCGCCGCCGGGCTGACCGTCTACGGCGTCGGGAAAATCAGCGACATCTTCGCCGGGCGGGGAATCAGCGAAAGCGTCTACAGCAGGAGCAACGCCGACGGGATGCACAAGACCCTCGCCGCCTTGGCCAGGGTGGAAGAGGGGCTGATTTTTACCAATCTCGTCGATTTCGACATGGAGTACGGACACCGTCTCGATCCCCTGGGATTCGGCCGGGCCCTCGAGGAATTCGACTCCTGGCTCCCCACCCTGCAGGAGGCGTTGCTCCCTTCGGATCTGCTGCTGATTACCGCCGACCATGGCTGCGATCCGACCACCGCCGGAACCGATCACAGCCGGGAATACGTTCCGCTGCTGGCCTGGTGGCCCGGCTGCTTAGGCGGCGTCGACCTGGGGGTGCGCAAGAGCTTTGCCGATGTGGCCGTGACGGTCGGTGAGATGTTCGGAGTCGGAGCGGGTTTGTCGGGAGAGGGTTTTCTCAACGATCTGCTTTGAAGGATGGGGCGGGAGCCGTTGCAGCCGGGGGGAAATGGTCCGTGACCCTTAAATCCTTTGCTCCTTTTTGTCGCCGAAGAGGCGCAGGGTGATTTCCCCCCCGTGGCGGTGAATCTCCTCCCGGGTCAGATCCCCGGTTGTGGCCGGTCTCTCCGACAGTTCGCCAAGGAGACGCTCCTCGATGAACGCCTCAAGAGCCCGGGTCGTTTCCTCATCGAGGCCGGTAAATTCGATGCCGACGCCCTGGAGATAATTGTTTTCCTGGGCGGGATGAACGCAATAGAGGATCCTGCCGGTCAACTCCAGTTCCCTTTTCATCCCCATCAGAGGAAAAACGACGCTCAGGTTTGCTCCCGGTTCGAGCCGATAGCCGGTTTTGATGAACAGCCCCTCGGTACTCAGGCTGAGAATTTCCGTGAGATGGCAGGCCTCTTCCCGGCAGAGGATTCCCGGGAGCTTGAGAGCCAGGCGCAGGTGCCGGCGGGGATACTTCTCCATGTGCTTCTGGATCAGCTTGAAGAGGGCGAAGATGTCGATCGGCACGGCGAGCGTTTCATGGGGGGCTGGGAAGGGCCCCGGAAATCCCTCTTCGCCGAGAATGATGAGAGGGAGGACGGCGTCCTTCACCCGGGCGGCGACCGCTTCACCGAGGGCCGGGGCCCGGTCGAACATCCCGGCGCCGAGAATCAGCAGGTCGGGGGAGCTCTCCTTGAGGAAGGCGAGGATCTGCTCGGGACGGGTCGACACCAGAAGACGGTATCCCCAGTGGCGGAGAATGACCTCGATGGTGGAGAGGAGCTTGTCCCGCGAGTCGCCGATGATCAGACGTTTCATTTGTTTTCTCGAAGAGGGCAGGGAGGCGAGGAGAAGAGGCGCCGTCGGTGGGGGCCAGGCGCCCTGAACATTGATGGCCGTTCGTCAATTTTTGTTATGATAGCATGCGGAATGGAGATGTGCTATACCTTGAACGTGTGTGTTTATTAACCGCTCTTGAAAGGAGAAAATTTGCAATGAGACGTATGATCGTGCTGTTGTTGTCCCTGATGGTGCTGCTGAGCATTCCGGTCCTGGCGGCCGCCGTCGAGGTTGTCGAGGGGGTCATCGCCACCCAGGTGGCAGACCGGGCGCCGGTGGGTGTGGCCGAAACCTTTACTTCGGATGTGGGCAGGCTCTATTGCTTCACCCGGATCACCGGCGCCGCCGCCGACAGCCAGGTCACCCATGTCTGGCTGAAAGACGGTCAGGAAATGGCCCGCGTCGAACTGACGGTGCGGTCGAATGACTGGCGTACCTGGTCCTCCAAGGCCATCATGCCCGAATGGACCGGTGCCTGGCAGGTGGATGTTCTCGCCGGGGACGGGACCCTGTTGAAGTCGTTGCCCTTCACCGTTCAGTAGGTTGAACCGGAAGTCGTTCAACATAAAAAGGCGTCCGAAGGGGACGCCTTTTTATGTTGAACGGGCGGTCAAATGCGGCTGTTACTTCTTCTTCCCCTTTCCCCGGGCGGCGCGCGCCTTGGCGAGGTTTTCACCGAGACCCCGGTCAACGGCCATCTGGCGACGGCTTTCCGAATAGGCACGGGCGGCCAGAGGCTGGGTGCGGGGGATGTCGAACTGCTTTCTGTACTCGCCCGGTTTCATGTCGTGGGCGGTTTTGAGGTGGCGGGCGAGGGTCTTCATTTCCTTGCTGCAGATCATGCAGGTGATCTTATCCTTGCCGAAGGCCTTCTTGCGGGTCATGGTCGGCGCGACTGCTTGTTCGATGCTTTCAGTGCCAACGGCCTCACCTTTTTCCAGAGCCGAAAGGGCCTTGTGGACTTCAACCAGTTCGGCAACCAGCTCTTCTTTGCTGAGGGCGGTGGTTGAAGCGTGAGCAGCTACTATTTCCGCTGCCATTTCAAGAATCGTTGCCATTTTAGTTCCTCCTTCTTTTTATTGTTATTGTGCCAGATTGACCAATACTTTGTAGTTAATACTATGAAAACGATAAAAATCAAGTGTTAAATTTTTATTGAAAAAATTTGCCGCTCTTTTTTCTCTAAACGACCTTAGAGATGACTCGTGCAGGACTTTTCTCGTGGAGAAAGGCAGACGTTTCTACGCAAGTCCACCCGGTCAGAGATTTTTGAGGGCTTCCCTGTTTGAAAATCCTTTCACCGCCGGGACATTGGCTCGATAATCCATCGCCGGGCGGGGCGCCATTCACGTCTGGAAATACCGGAAAGTGATAAATGTTGCATGGAACAGGAAGGTACGGTATGAATGAATTCAGGGACCATTTCCTTCCATGAAAGACTCTCAATTGAATATCCGCATTCTTCTAGAAAAGCGCGAACGCGATACGTTGTCCGCCTATGCCTGTCGCAGCGAACAAAGTGTCGGGCGACGGGTGGAGGAAGAACCCTGCAGTGTGAGAACCTTCTTTCAGCACGACCGGGACCGCATTCTCCATTGCAAGTCGTTTCGCCGTCTGAAATATAAAACCCAGGTGTTTCTTTCGCCCGAGGGGGATCACTACCGGACCCGACTGACCCATACCCTCGAGGTCTCGCAGATCGCCCGGACGGTTGCCCGCGCCCTGGCCCTCAACGAGGACCTGACCGAAGCCATCGCCCTCGGGCACGATCTCGGCCATACACCCTTCGGGCATGCGGGGGAACGGGTCCTCGACCTCCTTGTTCCCGGCGGTTTTCGCCATGTCCGCCAGAGCCTGCGGGTTGTCGATGTTCTGGAGAAGGAGGGCGCGGGACTGAATCTTACGGCCGAGGTCAGAGACGGAATTGTCAAGCATTCCAAGGGGCGCGGCCCCCTGCTCGGAGGACCGGCGGAGTCGCTGGCCGCAACCCTCGAGGGGCAGATCGTCCGGCTGGCCGACGTCATCGCTTACGTGAATCACGATCTCGATGACGCCATGCGGGCCGCCCTGGTCCTCCCCGGAGAGGTTCCCGCCTGGATCGTCGCAACCCTTGGCGTCTCTCATTCCCGGCGGATCAATACCATGGTCCGGGATATGATCCAGTGGTCCCTGGCGGTGGACGGCAGCGCGGTGGGACTCTCCCCGGCGGTGGTCGAGGCCTTGTCTGCCCTGCGCGACTGGCTGTTCGAGCACGTCTACCAGGCCCGGACCGTTCACGAGGATTTCGTCAAGGGTTCACGCATCCTTCGTGAACTGTTCGGCTATTTTGTCGAGAATCCGGCTCGCCTCGAAATTCACGGCGGCCATCGTCTCCCCGGAGACCTCCCCGAAGTTTCGGTAGCCGATTTCATCGCCGGAATGACTGATCGTTTCGCCATTAATCTCTATTATCAGATCTTTCTTCCCCAGCCGTGGAAGGCTCTTTGAATATCCATAACCCCTTGAATTTCCCAGTCAAAAAACTTGACTCTGCTAAAGCGGTGTGTTAGTTTTTATCGCGTTTTACGTCTGTTCCGATCGGTTTGGCCGACGTGATGTCTTCCCGTCGGAGTCGAGGCAACATGGGTCTGGTGGCGATGAAACTGGTCTTTCGCATTGCAGGGGTCGGCTTTTCCCTGCCGCTGGAAAGCCTGATCGAGGTCCGCGAAGGGATGGAAGAGGTCGGCGAGATTCTTCCGTCCGCATCCGACTGTCTCAACCTCCGTGGTGATTCGATCCCCCTTCGGGATCTGCGCCGTCGCCTGGCCCTCCCCGATTTTTTCGCCGACCGGGGAACCCTCAAGGCCCTCATTCTCGCCGGTTCGGACGGACCCTGGGGCATCCTGGTGGACCGAGTCGAGGGAATTTTCTCTCTTGCCGACTTCAGACCGAAGGCGTTGCCGCTGGCCTTCGGGGGGAACGAATCGAGACCCTATGACCGAATCGAGCTGTGGCGTGACGAACCGCTGGTGGTTTGCGATGTCCTGAAGCTTGAAACCGGATGGGGGGACGATGATTGACAAGGTTGCCCTGCTGGCGCTGGCGGGGAAGGTCTTCGCTCTCCCCGTGTCAGGGATCGAGCATATCCTCGATGGCCCCAGAACTTTCCTTTTGCCGCTCATGCCCGAGGGGTACAGCGGCGTTTTCCTCTACCGTGACGAGGTGACCCCGATACTCAACCTGAGCCGGCTTCTCGACATTTCCGGGACGCCGCGGCAGGATGCGCCGCCGCTGACAGTCATCTACGGCTGCGACTCCGGGCTGGTCGGACTTCCCGTCGATATGGTCCTGCGTGTCATCGACCGCGGAAGAGGGAGCGAGGAAATGGGTGCCGAAGGAGAAGATCAAGGGGGACCGCGTCAATTCGTCTATGAAGGAGCGCGGTATCCTCTGTTGGATATAGAAGCCCAGGTGGCATCTTTGCCCCGTTAGGACCAATCCGGCGCCCTCCCCAGCAGGGAACCAAGGAGGCTTGAATGAGCAAAAAACTGTTGTTGGCCGACGACAGTATTACGATCCAGAAAGTGATTGGCATCACCTTTGCCAACGAAGACTATGAACTGACCGTGGTGGATAACGGCGATGCCGCTCTGGAAAAGGCCCGTACTTTGCGGCCGGACCTGATTCTCGCCGATGTCTTCATGCCGGGGAAGAACGGTTATGAACTCTGTGCGGCGATTCGCCAGGATCCGGGTCTCAGTCATGTCCCGGTCCTGTTGCTGACCGGCACTTTCGAGCCCTTCGACGAGGGGAAGGCCCGTCAGGCCGGAGCCACCGACTGGATATCCAAACCCTTCGAGTCCCAGGGACTCATCGACCGGGTGGAAAAAATACTGGCGGCAGCCGGTGCGCCGGCGGCTGCCGCAACCGTTGCACCGAGTGTGACCGTCCCTCCTGCCGCTCCTCCTGCCGAAGTCGAAGAAGCGTTGTGGGATGATTTTGCCGAACCGGAGGAGTTCTCCTTCGAAGAGGTCGCCGCGGCCCCTGCCGAAGACCTGGAGGCCGATATCGAGTGGGCCACGGGTTTCGAACCTGCTGCGGATGCGGCGCCCGTCGCCGAGGAGGATCCCTGGGGGAGCGTCTCCTTCGGCGAGGAGGATCTTCCGTCCGGGGAGGTCTCCGCCCCTCCTTCGGCGCCGGAGGATCTCTGGGCTCCCTCCGGAGAATCCGTTGCCGGAAAGGACGCTGCCGAGGAGGAATCCTTCGTTTTTGAAGAGGAGGATGAGACCTTCTCCTTTACCGATGGGGCTCCGGCCGCCCCCGTCCCGGCCCAAGAATGGGCCGAGGAGGATGAAGTCCTCGCTCTCGGCGAAAACGATATTCTCGAAGTCGAGGATCTGGAAACAACGGACACCGATTTTATTTTTGAGGAAGAAGAAGAGCTTCTCGGGACCCCAGCCGCTCTCGGCGGCGCTCCTGCGCGTGAGCAGGAAGTGACCCGGGCCGCCGAAGAGGAGTTCGTCTTCGGCGACGAGGAGCCCGAATGGGGTGGTGCTGCCGATTTCGAAGAAGAAGCCGCACCCGAAATCGTTCCCCCTCCGCGCCCTTCTTCCCAGGCACCGCCGGTGGCAAGCGTCCCCCCGGCCGCTTCAGCGCCGCCGGAGGCGGCCGTGGAGCGGCAGGTCCGGGAGATGAGCGAAGAGGAGCTCTCGGCCATTATCGAAAGGATTGCCGGCAGGGTCATCAAGCGTCTGGCCGAGTCGATCCTGCAGCAGGTGGCCTGGGAGGTGGTTCCCGATCTGGCGGAAAATCTGATCAAGGACGAATTGCGGCGGATCCGGGCGGACGTCCAGGGGTAGACTTTTTTACGGCCGACTCTGGCCGCCGGTACCGGACAGTACAGGCGATAAAATATGGGGAAATGGGGATTGCAATAATCCCCATTTCCCTTTTTCCGCCCTCCGCAGAGAAGCGGCGGCCGGCATGGGATCTTACGGGAAGGATCGATACAGATGGAAGTGAAACTCTCCACGGGGTATGAGCCTCAAGAGGTGGAAGCCAAGTGGTATGGGGTTTGGGAGCGGGCCGGCTACTTCCACGCCGACGAGAATTCTTCAAAACCCCATTACTCGATCGTCATCCCCCCCCCCAACGTCACCGGCGTCCTCCACATGGGGCATGCCCTCAACAACACCCTCCAGGACATCCTCGTCCGCTACAAGCGCATGACCGGCCACGAGGTCCTGTGGATGCCCGGGACCGACCACGCCGGAATCGCCACCCAGAACGTCGTCGAGAAGCAGCTCGCCGCCGAGGGGAGGGACCGTCACCACCTCGGGCGCGAGGGGTTCGTCGAGCGGGTCTGGCAGTGGCGCAGCGAGTCCGGGGGGCAGATCATCAACCAGCTCAAGCGCCTCGGCGCCTCCTGCGACTGGGAGCGGGAGCGCTTCACCATGGACGAGGGGCTCTCGAAGGCGGTGCGCGAGGTCTTCGTCCGCCTCTACGAAGAAAAGCTGATCTACCGCGACAACCGCCTCATCAACTGGTGCCCGCGCTGCCACACCGCCCTCTCCGACCTCGAGGTCGAGCATGAGGAGAAAAAGGGGCACCTCTGGCATCTCCGTTATCCGGTCAAGGGGAGCGACCGTTTCCTCACCGTCGCCACCACCCGTCCGGAGACGATGCTCGGAGACAGCGCCGTCGCCGTCCACCCCGAGGACGAGCGCTACGCCGACCTCATCGGCCGGAGCGTCATCCTCCCCCTCCTCGAGCGGGAGATTCCGATCATCGCCGACGACTACGTCGACCGCGCCTTCGGCACCGGCGTCGTCAAGATCACCCCGGCCCACGACTTCAACGACTTCGAGGTCGGCAAGCGCCACGACCTCGAGTTCATCAACGTCCTCGACAACTCGGGGAACATCAACGAGAACGGCGGCTCCTACGCCGGGCTCGAGCGCTACGCCGCCCGCAAGGCCGTGGTCGCCGACCTCGAGGCCCGCGGCCTCCTCGAGAAGATCGAGGAGCACGGCAACGCCGTCGGCGAGTGCTACCGCTGCAGGACGGTCATCGAGCCGTACATGAGCCTGCAGTGGTACGTCGATGTCAAGCCGCTGGCCGCCGAGGCGATCAAGGCGGTGGAGAGCGGCCGCACCCGCATCGTCCCCGCCCAGTGGGAGAAGACTTATTACGAGTGGATGTTCAACATCCGCGACTGGTGCATCAGCCGCCAGATCTGGTGGGGGCACCGCATCCCCGCCTGGTACTGCGACGCCTGCGGCGAGATCACCGTCTCGCGGGAGGACGCCACGGTCTGCGCCCACTGCGGCGGCACCGAGCTCCGCCAGGAGACCGACGTCCTCGATACCTGGTTCTCCTCGGCCCTCTGGCCCTTCTCGACCATGGGCTGGCCTGACGACACGGTGACGCTGAAGAAGTTCTATCCGACCTCCTGCCTGGTCACCGGCTTCGACATCCTCTTTTTCTGGGTGGCGCGGATGATGATGATGGGACTCAAGTTCATGGACGAGGTCCCCTTCAAAGAGGTCTACATCCACGCCCTGGTCCGTGACGCCCAGGGGCAGAAGATGAGCAAGAGCAAGGGGAACGTCATCGATCCCCTCACCGTCATCGAGGAGTTCGGCACCGACGCCTTCCGCTTCACCCTCGCCGCCTTCGCCGCCCAGGGGCGCGATATCCGTCTCTCCACAGAACGCATCGCCGGCTATCGCAATTTTGCCAACAAGCTCTGGAACGCCAGCCGTTTTGCCATGATGAACCTGGAAGGATTCGATCCCGCCGGGATCGATCTCCGTCGCCTCGATCTCTCCCTGGCCGACCGCTGGATCCTCAACCGCCTCGATGAAGCGATCCGCGGAGCAAAGCAGGCCCTCGAGGAATACAGGTTCAACGACGCCGCCTCCGTCTTCTATACCTTCACCTGGCACGGGTTCTGCGACTGGTACATCGAGCTCTCCAAAAACGATCTCTACGGCGACGACGAAGCCGTCAGGCAGCGGGCCAAAGCCGTTCTCTACACCGTCCTCGAACAGTTGCTGCGCCTTCTCCACCCGATCATGCCCTTTATCACCGAGGAGATCTGGCAGGCCCTTCCCGGAAAGCGTCCCTGCGCTTCGATCATGCAGGCCGACTACCCCGCCGTCTCGGCCCTTGCCGGAGCGGCCGAAGGGGCGCAGCAGATGGAGCTGATCATGGAGGTGATTCGCGCCATCCGCAACATCCGCGGCGAGATGGACGTCTCCCCCGCCCGACAGATTGCCGCCGTGCTCGACTGCCGCAGCGAGGGGTCCCTGGCCATCCTGCAGAGCGGCGAGCGCTATGTGCGGGCCCTGGCCAAGGTCGGCGAGCTGAGCTGCGGCGTCGGCGTCGACCGTCCCGACGAGGCGGCGACCCAGGTGGCCGGCGATGTGGAGATCCTCCTGCCGCTGGCCGGGTTGATCGACGTGGCCGAAGAGGAGAAACGCCTGGAAAAGGAGATCGCCAAGGTCGAAAAGGATGTGGCGATGTTTGCCAGGAAACTCGACAACGAGGCCTTTGTCGCCAAGGCCCCTCCCGAGGTTCTCGAAAAAGATCGCGGCAAGCTCGCCGATGCCCGGGAAAAACGGGGGATTCTCGAGGAGAGTCTGAAAAAGATCCGGGCGCTGAAATAGGAGGCAAAAATTTTTTTCAGGCCGTCCCGGTCCCTGAGGACATAGGAACGACAAAAGGCATCCCCCATCGGGGATGCCTTTTGTCATTCCGGGAGATAACCCGCAGTCTTACATCGTGTTGTAATCGTCCGATTCCACCAGGTCGCCGGTGGAATCGAGGAAGGAGCCCTTTTGTGAATCTTTGACGATTTCCACCTTGTCATGGGCAACGGCGCAGACGGTTCCACAAACCGTGCATTCGTAAAGTGCCTCGTGGAACTGGAATGCTTCCAACTCTGTTTCATAGCTGACCATGCATTGACAGGTGGGACAGACGAAATCCGTGCAGACTTTCTGCCGTTTCTGGACCCGACCCTTGATGATTTTCAAAACATCACCGGAGAAGGTCCAAATCCCGCCGCAGACACCACATTCGCGGGCATCCTGGGAGAATCCTTCGGCATGAAGATCGATTTCCACATGATCTCTGCTCTTACACAAAGGACATTTCATCGTATATTCTCCTTCCGGGCCAAATTAGAAATCAGCTATGCCCGCCAATATATCCTATTTCGAGCGGTTAGGCAAATCGGGCGAGCCGAGCGTTTTTCCTTCGACAAGTCAGTAAGGGGCAAGCCAGGGAAAGTTGCCGGAGACGCGAATCGCATCGGTGCACGCCCCCGCGACCCGAACGTTCCTTTCCCCCGTCAATTCCAATTCTCGAAAAAAGTCTTGACAGGAACCGGGACTTAAAATACATTGATGTCGAACCAATTGATGTTGAACTAATTAACGGGGAGCATCCCATCATGGTTGCTAAGAGCGCAATGAGATCGTCAACTGCCGCCCTTGATGCCTATGTGAAGCTGATGAGGGCTGCGGAAACCGTGACGGTTGTTATCCATCGTCACCTGACCAAGGAAAAACTGACCGTTTCCCAGTTCGGCGTTCTAGAAGCACTCTATCACCTGGGGCCGATGTGCCAGCGGGATGTGGCCAAAAAGAACCTCAAAAGCTCCGCCAACATCACTACCGTGGTCGACAATCTGGAAAAGCGGGGACTGGTCGAACGCCGGCGGAGCAGCGAGGATCGCAGGTATATCGCTCTGCACCTGACGACTGCCGGCCGTGATCTTATCGAAAGGATCTTTCCGGCTCATGCAGAGGGGATCGTGAAAAGCTTTGGCTCCCTTACAATGGACGAGCAGCAGCAACTGGCTGTCCTCTGCAAAAAGCTCGGGAAGGCCCAGGAGAGTTAAAAAAATTTATGGCAACAGTTCGATGTCAAACTATCAACCATCAAACACGGAGGCAACAATGCTAAACAAACTTCTCGCAACAAGGGACGACCTCTCAATCACGATCCTGCGCCTCGCCCTGGGCCTGGTGATCCTTCCCCATGGCGCCCAGAAACTGCTGGGTTGGTTCGGAGGGTATGGTTTCGGCGGCACCATGAACTTTTTTACCGAAACGATGGGCATACCCGCCATCCTGGCGCTCCTGGCCATTCTGGCCGAGTCGTTCGGCGCTCTCGGCCTGATCGTCGGTCTTGGAACGCGTATCGCTGCCCTGGGCGTCGGCGCCACCATCGGAGTGGCGGCCTTCATGGTTCATCTGCAGCACGGCTTTTTCATGAACTGGTCAGGCCAGCAGGCGGGGGAAGGATTTGAATATCACCTCCTGGTTGTCGGAATGGCTCTGGCTCTGGTCATCGCTGGCGGCGGCAAATGGTCCTTGGACCGAGTGCTGGCAAAAAAATGACGAGGAAAACGCTGGGTTTTCCACAGAATTCGGAACCCTTCGCTCAATAATGGCGGCCCAGGGGCCGGCAACGCCCCCTTCATCGGGTACTGAAATGGCCAACCTCGTTTTCGAGGTTGGCCATTTTTTGTTTTGCCGCAGGAAGGTTAAATTCGGAATTCTTCGGCCTCGGCCGCCCGAGCCGTCAGAGGCGGCCCAGCATGCGCAGCAGTCCGTCGAGGACGGTGTAGGGGTGGGGCGGACAGCCGGGGATGAAGAGGTCGACGGGGAGGAGGTCGCCGATGCCGTTGTTGACTTCCGGACTGTCGCGATAGGGGCCGCCGCCGATGGCGCAGGCCCCGGAGGCGATCACCAGCTTCGGTTCGGGGGTTGCCGCGTAGGTCTCCAGGAGGGCGCCCTTCATGTTCTCGGTCACCGGTCCGGTGACCAGAATGCCGTCGGCGTGCCGCGGCGAGGCGACGAACTGGATGCCGAAACGCCCGAGGTCGTAGGTCAGGGTGCCGAGGACGTTGAGGTCGGCCTCGCAGGCGTTGCAACCGCCGGCGCTGACCTGGCGCAGCTTCAAGGAGCGGCCGAAGAGTCTTTTCATCCTCTTGTCGAGGGCGCCGGCCAGCTCGAAGACGTCCCCGTCGGTCAGCAGCCCCTCCCGGGTGCGGGAGGCCAGGCGGTGGTCGCACCTGAAAGAAAGTGCTTCGTGGGGGCAGGCGGCGCTGCAGTCGCCGCAGAAGATGCAGCGCCCCATGTCGAGACGGAGACGTCCCTCGTCCACCTGCAATGCGCCGTAGGGGCAGGAGGAGACGCACTCCCGGCAGTCCTGGGGACAGCGCCCCGGCTCAAGGCGGGGAAGGCCGCGAAAGCGCTCGGGCAAAACGGGGTCCTGGCGGGGGTATTTGCCGGTGCGGTGCCCCTGGCGCAGGCGTTCGCGAATGACTTTCAGCATAAACGGGGTGCTCCTTACAGGTCGAATCCGCAGTAGGAGAGGTTGAAACTCTTGTTGCACAGAGGAAAATCGGAGATCTGCTCGCCGCGCAAGGCCATGGCCAGCCCCCCCCAGTTGCGGAAGGAGGGGTCGACCACCTTGTAGCGGGACAGGGCCCCCCGTTCGTCGGTGAGGGCCACATGGACCACTTCGCCGCGCCATCCTTCCACCAGCGACACCGTCAGACTCCGGGGAGCCAGGGCCGCCAGGTCGCACCGGATCGGGCCCGGCGGCAGGTTGCGCACCCCTTTTCTGACCATTTCCAGCGAGTCGTAGATTTCGCGCCGCCGGATTCTGGCGCGGGCGCAGACGTCGCCGTCCTCTTCGATGACCACCGGGGCGAAGGAGCTCTCCGGGCTGCCGAGGGGATGGTGAAGACGGCTGTCGATGGTGAGCCCCGAGGCGCGGGCGGCCATGCCGACCATGCCGAGTTCCTCGGCGACCTCGGGCGTCACGATTCCCGTCCCCTCGATCCGGGCCAGGACCGACGGTGAATCGAAGAAGAGCTCGATCGCTCCGCGGGTGTCCTTCTCCATCGCCTCGAGACGCTGCAGCATCCGCGTTGCCAGCAGGGGATCGACATCGAAAGCGACGCCGCCGGGGCGCACCAGGCCGCGGCCGAAGCGGCTGCCGCAGATCTCGGCGGTGAGGTTCAGATAGTCGCCGCGAATCCGCCCGCAGAAACTGGCGGTGGGGAGGTAGCCGATGTCCCCGGCCAGGGCGCCGAGGTCGCCGACGTGGTTGGCCAGTCTTTCCAGTTCCAGGGCGATGGCGCGCAGGGCGGCGCCCCGGGGGGCCGCCGTGACGCCGGAGAGCGATTCGAGGGCCTGGCAGTAGGCGCTGGCATGACCGATGGTGGTGTCGCCGGCCGCCGCTTCGATCTGATGGATCGTGGCGCCGTGCGGGCCGCCGGTGAGGAGATGCTCGATGCCGCGGTGCTGGTAGCCGCGGGAGATCTCGAGGTGCAGCACCTTTTCGCCGTGGCACTGGAAGCGAAAGTGCCCCGGTTCGATGATTCCGGCGTGGACCGGTCCAACGGCGACCTCGTGGATCTCTTCTCCTTCCACCCGGTAAAAGGGCATCTCTCCGGGAACCGGGTGCCGCAGCGGGTCTCGCTCCCAGGCATCGGGACACCCCGGCTGCACCCGGTGGAAGCGCAGCGGCTTGAACCAGGGGTGGCCGGTGGCGATGGCGCCGAATTCCTCGGCGATTTCCCGTTCGAAGAGGCCGAGCTGGGGGCAGCGGGGCGTCAGCGAGGGATAGGTGCGGCCGATGCGGGTGCGCAGCAGCACCAGGTCGCCCTGCCAGTCCCGCGCCAGAACCGCCAGGAGGTCGAATTCATTATCGCCTGCCGGGAGGGCGAAGTAGGCGGACACCCGCCCCAGGTTGGAGCATGACGCCAGCAGCCGGTCGGAAAACTCCCCGTAGGAAAGGAGCGGCAGGGTGTCCAGGGGGAGGGAGTCCCCGTTTTTCAGCGAGACGATTTTCCCTGTCCGGTCGCTCATGATTTGCCCTCCAGCAGGTTGGCGGCATTTTGCAGCAGCGCGCGCAGGGGCTCGGGGATGTAGAGGCCGAGAAGGAGGACGACCAGGATCAGGATCAGGGGGGGGGCGACGAGGAGAAAGCGATCCTTGAAGAGCACTTTCTTCTCCGTTGTCTCCCCCTGGGTCGCGGCCAGGACCGTGGCGCCCATGCCGATGAAGATCATCGCCAGAAGGGAGAGAAAGGCCACGCCGACGGCCGTATGCCCGCCGGAGAAAATCCCGCGCAAAATGGTGAACTCGCTCATGAAGAGACCGAAGGGGGGAGAGCCGGTTATGGCGAGGAAGCCGACGAGAAAGAGGGTGCCCGACACCGGCACGACCGATATTGCGCCGCGAACCTCGGAGAGGTTCTTGCTGGCAAAGGCCCGCTGGATGTTGCCGGCGGAGAGAAACAGGCATCCCTTGGTCAGGGCGTTGTTGATCAGGTGGAGGAGCGCTCCGTAGGTGGCGAGTCCGCCGATGCCGATGCCGATGGCCAGGATCCCCATGTGCTCGACGCTGGAATAGGCCAGCATCCGTTTGATGTCGGGCTGGCGGACCATGAAGACGGCCGCCAGAAGGAGGGAGAGGAGTCCCATGCCGAGGAGGGCGTGGCGGGCCATGGTCAGGTCGCCGGCGGCTCCCATCAGTTGAACGCCGCGCACAATCGCCAGAAAGGCGACGCTGGTCAGGCCGCCGGACAGGAGGGCGCCGATGACCGCCGGAGCCTCGCCGTAGGCATCGGGCTTCCAGGTGTGCAAGGGAGCGAGCCCCATCTTGGTGCCGAAGCCGACCAGGAGAAAAACGAAGCCGGCGTGCAGCCAGGGGGAGGCCAGAGTCGGTGCGGCAGCCAGCAGTTTATCGAACTGCAGGGTGGCCGGACCGGCCCCTCCGAGGGCCGAATAGGCGATGAAGAGGATGCCGAACATCGCCAGGGCGATCCCCACCGAGCAGATCAGCAGGTATTTCCAGGTCGCCTCGATGGAGAGGCGGTTGCGGTTGTAGTAGATGAGGGGGGCGCTGGCGATGGTGGTGGTTTCCACCGCCATCCACAACACCCCGAGATGGCGGGCGACCACGGCCAGGGTCATGGCCGACAAAAAGATCAGCAGACAGGGGGCCATGACCTTGTTGCCGCGGGCGCGGTGCAGCTTCAGATATTCCACGGCGTAAAAGGCGCAGCAGAAAAAAAGGAGACTGGTCGCCAGCAGGACGATCTTCGACAGGGAATCGAGGCCGATCCAGGTCCCGGGGGCAGCCACCGGCGCCTGTCGGACGACGAGGAAGGAGGCCAGCAGCAGATGGAGGGTTCCGGCCAGCGGCAGCATCCACGAGCGTCCCTGGTACCAGGGGAGGAGGAGGGCCAGGGCGGCGAAAAAGAGCGGGAAGAGAATCAGGGCGGCTAGCATGGCTTATTCCTTGAGGGCCGAAAGGCGTTCGGTATTGATGGTGGAGAATTCGCGGTTGATCTGGTTCATCACGATCCCCATGACGAAGACGCCGACGAGCAGATCGAGAAGGACGCCGGCTTCGACCATGAGGGGCATGGCGTCGGAGAGGAGGATGCCGAAGATGAAAATGCCGTTTTCCAGCATCAGATAGCCGAGAACCTGGGTGATCGCCTTGCGTCGGGTCATGAGAAGGAGAAAGCCGCTGAAAAAGGTCGCCAGGGCCGTGGGGATGAAGAGCCCGTCGTGGTGCTGGGGCAACAGGGGGAGAAAATCGGCGAAGATGAAGGTGCCGGCGGTGATCAGCGCCCCGAGGAGGAGCGTCGGAACGTAGCCGATCAGCGGCTCGACCTCGCGGCGGATACGAACCTCGCGGATGGCCCGCAAGAGGAGCCAGGGGATGAAGATCCCTTTGAGGAGGAGGGCGCCGCCGGAGAGGAGGAGGGTGTGGCCGGTGATGCCGTGGGAGAGGATCGGCAGCAGGGCCAGCAGTCCCCCCTGAATCGCCACCGCCCGGATGCAGGCGCCGAGGCGGGCGCTGCCGAGGGTGAAGAAGTTGAGGAGCACGACCAGGAGCAGACAGAAATTGCTGAGACTATGCATCGGGACCTCTCCGCAGGGGATCAGGTTGTACGCAGCACCAGAACCAGGGCAAAAATCGAAATCAGGACGGTGCCGATCAAAATCTGCGGAATGCGCACCAGTCGCAGCCGGGCCATCGTCGACTCGACGACGCCGATCAAAACCGCCAGGACGAGGAGTCCGCAGAGAAAGAGCAGGGCGTCGCCAAGGACGTGACCGGTCTGCCAGGGGAAGGCCAGGCGCACGAGGAGAGCGCCGAGAACCATGAGCTTGAGCGACGCTCCGTAGAGGATCATCCCCAGGGCCGGGCCGCTGTGGTCGAGAACCATGACCTCATGGATCATCGTCAGCTCGAGGTGGGTGTTGGGGTCATCGAAGGGGATGCGGGAATTCTCCACCAGAAGGACGACAAAGAGGCAGACGAGGATCAGGCCGAGGGGGGCGGCGGCGCCGGTGCCCCAGGCCTCGGCCAGGTGGGATCCGAAGAGGGAATTGAGGGAGAGCCCCCCGGAAATGCGGGCCAGGACGATGAGGGAGAAGAGGATGGTCGGCTCGGCCAGGCAGGAGAAGGTCACTTCCCGGGCGGCACCCATCCCCTCGAAGCTCGATCCGGTATCGAGGGCGGCCAGGGCGGTGAAGAAGCGACCGAGGCCGAAGAGATAGACGAACAGGATCAGATCCCCCTCGAAGGAGATCGGCGCCGGCAGACCCCCGAAGGGGAGGAGGAGCGAGGCCAGCACCGGGACGGAGAGAGCGACGGCCGGCCCGGCGAGAAAGACCCAGGTCGTGGTGCGGCTCAGGACAAACCCCTTCCCCCAGAGGCGACGCAGGTCGTAGTAGGGCTGCAGCAGCGGTGCTCCGATCCGGCCGGCGAAGAGGGCCTTGGTTTTGGTAATCACCCCCTGCAGCAGCGGTGCGAAGAGGAGCAGCAGGCAGAGGTGAAGTAAAAATCCGGCGATCATTGAAGTCTCCTCGGCATCAGGGGATCAGAGCGAACAGGACGATCAGGGTCAGGGCGACGTACAGAAGGTAGAAGGAGGTGTGCCCGTTCTGGATGAACCTGCGCAGGCGGTCGCACAGCCAGGCGATCCCCCCGGCGGCCGGAAGGAGGGCCCCGTCGAGGACCGCATCCGGCGTGTGGCTGGAAAAACTGCTCGGCTTCGGGAACGGGCCGGCCACCGGTTCGCCGTGACGCTCGGTCCGGAGCCCGACGCGGAAGAGGCCGACAATAAAATCGCCGAAGGACGAGGCGGTGTATTGCATGCGCGGCGTCGACGCGACATAGCCGCATCCCCAGGTGGCTGCGTCCCGCGGCGCCTTGCAGCTGCGCCTTGCGATCCAGAACCAGACGACGGCGATGAGCAGCAGCAGGGACCAGGCCAGGAGGCCGATCATCGGCAAACTGGCCAGCGGAGCGGCGAGGGTCAGGGGTGCCAGGGAAGGAGACCAGACGGTGGCGGCCCGTTGCAGCAGGGGAGCGACGCTCCAGGGGAAGAGGCCGATCCAGGCACAGGCGAGCAGCAGGACGAGCATCGGCAGGCGCATGGCCGCCGGAGCCGGGTGCGCCCTGGCGGCCGCTTCCTGGCGCGGTTCGCCGAGAAAGACCAGGCCGAAAACCTTGACGAAACAGGCCAGCGCCAGGCCGCCGATCAGCGCCAGGGCCGGGGCGGCCAGCAGCGCCAGTTGGCTGGCCGAAACGCTCCCCTGCAGGGAACGCAGGGCTCCCTGGTAGATCAGCCATTCGCTGACGAAGCCGTTGAAGGGCGGGAGGCCGCAGATGGCCACGGCGCCGCCGAGAAAACAGATCCCGGTCCATTTCATGCGGCGCAGCAGCCCCCCTATCCCGTCGATCTGGCGGCTGCCGGTGGCGTGAATCACCGCTCCGGCGCCGTAAAAGAGGAGGGACTTGAACAGGCCGTGGTTGACGGTATGCAGGAGGGCGCCGGAGATCCCCAGAAGGACGAGCATCGGCTGCTGGTCGCTGCGGCCGATGAGCGCTATCCCGAGACCGAGGGTGATGATGCCGATGTTCTCGACGCTGTGGTAGGCCAGCAGGCGCTTGATGTCGTGCTGGGCTATGGCCAGGGCGACGCCGAGAATCCCGGATATCGCCCCGAGGGCAAGGACGATGATCCCCCAGCTCGGAGGAATCGCGGCGTAGAAGGAGGTCAGGCGCACCAGGCCGTAGATTCCCGTTTTGATCATCACCCCGGAGAGGAGGGCCGAGGCATGGCTGGGGGCCGCGGCGTGGGCGCCGGGGAGCCAGATGTGCAGCGGCATCAGCCCCGCCTTCATGCCGAAACCGAAGAGGCCGAGAAAGAAAACCGCGCTTGCCGCCCCTCCCGCCGCCAGGCTTGCCGCCGGGGGAAAGGTAAAAGAGCCGCTGATTCCTTCGATGAGGGCAAAGAGGGCGAAGAGAGCCAGGGTGCCGGTGTGGGTGGCCGCCAGATAGATCAGGCCGGCGCGGCGGGCCTCGCTGCGGTTGTCCTCGGTGGTGATGAGGAAAAAGCCGGAGAGAGCCATCGCTTCCCAGGCGAAGAGAAAGAGGAGACCGTTGCGGGCGCAAAGGAGCAGGACCATTGCCGCGCCGATCACCCCGTAGAAGAGACGGAGCTGGCGACCGTTGTTCGGATGGTCCCGCTGCGGCCAGTAGCCGAGGCCGTAGATGGCGCCGAGAGGGGCGACGAGAAAGAGGGGGAAGAGGAAGACGGCGCTCAGGGGGTCGATGACCAGGGAAAAGGCGGCACCGGGGAGGGACCAGGAGAGATTCAGGACGGCGTTGCCGTCCTGAGGCAGGCTCAACAGGGTGCCGAGGACCCCGCAGAGGCTGCCGAGGACCATCAGGACGACGAAGATTTGCTCTCCCCGCTCGGATTCCCGAGGCATCAGGAGCCCGGGAAAGCCGGAGGCGAGTATCAGCAGCACTCCGGTCATGAAGAGGCCGATGGCCATCCTAAGTCCTCCCTTCCAGAACGCTCCACACCATCAGTACCGTGCAGGTCAGGAAGATGTAGAAGAGATAGACCTGGGATTTTCCCTGCTGCAGCCAGCGCAGGCGCTGGCTGCGTCGGGCGATCCCTTCGACGGCGGGGAAAAAGATTTTGATCAAAACCGGGTCGAGGGCCCTCTGGGCGAGGCGGGAAACGGCGGGAAAGAGGCCGGCCGGTCGTTCGGCCGTCACCTCGGGGCGCAGCGCCGCCGGCAGCAGGTGGTTCTGGGTCAGTTCGGCGAAGGCCTCGCCGGTGTAGGCCATGCGCGAGGATGGGAAGGGAAAGCCGCACCCCCAGGTGGCGCCCTCCGCCTCCGGGCGAAGGCGCCGTAAGATCGCCAGGAGCAACGCCATCAGGGCGAAGAAAAGAAGGAGGAGGAGCCCCCAGCGGCCGAGGGGCGCCGCGGGGGCAAGGACTGCCGGGATCCCCGTCGTTCCCGCGGGGAGGAGCTGGGCCAGGGCGGGAGCGAGGAGCTGGAGGGCGAAGGGGGGAAAAAGGCCGATGGCGAGGGAGGCGGCCAGGAGCAGGACCATCGGAGCGAGCATCAGCGGCGACGATTCGTGGGCGGTTTCGGCGGCGGCGCTGCGGGGTTGGCCGAGAAGGGTGATCCCCGTCAGGCGGGTGAAGGCGACGACGGCCAGGGCACCGGTGAGGCCGAGGAGTCCGACCATCAGCAGCGGCAGGAGACCGGCAATGCCGGCGGTTGAAATTCCCGACTGCAGCAGGCCGAGGTAGATCAGGTACTCGCTGATCAGCCCGTTGAAGGGGGGGAGGGCGGCGATCGCCAGGCTGCCGCCGATGAGGAGTCCCCCGGTCCAGGGCATGCGCTGGAGAAGACCGCCGAGCCGGTCCATGTCGCGGGTTTCTGCGGCGTGAAGAACGCTGCCGGCGCCGAGGAACATCAGTCCCTTGAACAGGGAGTGATTCCAGATGTGCAGCAGTCCGCCGGCAAAGCCGAGGACCGCCAGGGCCGGCTGGTCGTTGGCGGCGGCGTAGAGGCCGAGTCCGAGGCCGACGAAGACGATGCCGATGTTTTCCACGGTGGAGTAGGCCAGAGCCCGTTTGATGTCGCTTTGGAAACAGGCCAGGGCGATGCCGAAGAGGGCGCCGGTCCCGCCCAGGGCCATCAGGACGATCCCCGCCGACCCGGAGACCGAAGGGAGCAGGGTGTAAAACCGCAGGATGCCGTAGATGCCGGTCTTCACCAGAACCCCGGACATCAATGCGGAGACGTGGCTCGGGGCCGCCGGGTGGGCATCCGGGAGCCAGACATGGAGGGGGAAGAGGCCGGCCTTGACGCCGAATCCGGCGGCGGCGACGGCAAAAAGGAGGGTGGCTTCGGCCACGGGGAGTCCCGTGAGGGGCGCGAAGTCGGCGAAGTCGAAACCGCCGCACTGCACACCGCAGACGACGAAGAGGGCCAGAAGGAGCATCAGCCCGAGGTGGGCCATGACCAGGTAGAGCCAGGCGGCCCTGCGGACCTCGGCGAGGTGGTGCTCGAAGGCGACGAGAAAAAAGGAGGCGATGGTCATCACTTCCCAGGCCGCCAGAAAGAGGAGCGCGTTGGCGGCCGTGACCACCAGAATCATGGCGGCCAGGAGGAGATTGAAGAAAAACCAGTGCGCACCCAGCGCCCGGGGTCTGGCGTGCCCCCGCAGATAGCCGGCGGCGTAGAGGGCGCAGAGAAGGCCGAGGAGGGCAATCGGCAGGAGAAAAAAGGCGGCCAGGGGGTCGACCTGCAGTGCGAAGCGCCCCCCGGGAACGGACCAGGAGGCGCTGTAGGAAAGGGATTTTCCTCCGCCGAGGCAGAAGAGCGCCGGCAGACTCACTGCCAGGGCTCCCGCCGCCGCCCCGCCCAGGCCGAAGCCGGTGGCCAGGCGCGGCCGGGCCGAGCTCAGAAGAGCCAGCACTGCGCTTCCGGCCAGGAGGGACAGGGAAAGGAGGAGGAGGCGCATCACATATCCTCCGGGGAGGGGACCCCCCAACGGTCGAGGACGAAATCGTTGAGATGGCGCAGGCGCCAGAGGTAGTAGGACAGCCCCGCGGTGCCGCACCCGGCGGCGGCAAGGAAGAGGGAGGGGATGCCGATGCGGAGGTAGGCCAGGGCGCCGAGGACGCCGCCGGTGAAGAAGCCGCTGAGAAGGAGGGTCAACAGGGCCAGTTTCCAGACTTCGATCCGTCGATAGCGGAGCAACTGGCCGAGGAGGACGCCGATGTCGGTGACCATCCCCGTCGCATGGGTGGTGCGGATGATCAGGCCGTAAAAACTGCTGGCCATGGCGTTCTGCAGACCGCAGGCCATGGCCGCCAGGGGGATGCCGAGGCGGTTCTGGCCGAGGAGGAGGAGGGTCGCCGTGCAGAGGATCGCCCCTTCGATCATCATGGTGATCCCGTAGCGGCGGCCGGGTCGGACCTGGGTGGCGCCGATGATCAGGCCGCTGAGGATCGCTCCGCAGAGGAACCCGGCGAAGATCGCCGAGGCGCCGCGAAAATCGGGGCGGTTGCTGGTGGACAGATCGATGGCCAGGCGCGACACGGCGCCGCTCATGTGACTGACGGGAACATGGTAGATCCCGAGAAGGACGGCATTGACATATCCGGCCACCGAAGACAGGAGCGTGCCGAAAACGACGACCCAGGGGTGCTCCCGGTGGAAGCTGGTTTTTTCTCTGTACGGCGAATAGGGCATCCTGCGCGACTCCTGCGACCGAGGCACCGGTTGTTATTGCTTCTGAAACTCTTCCGCCCGCATCAGGGCGGCAAAAATCTCCTCACGGCTCCCCTGCTCGGTGAGAACCCTCCGGAAATCCTGGTTTTTAAGGAGAAAGCCGAGGAGGGAGAGGAGGTGGAGGTGGGTACGCAGCGTGGGGGCGATGAGGGTGAACAGGATCTGAACCGGAAGGCCGTCAAGGGACAGGAAATCGACGGGATTTTCGAGAAAGCAGAGAGTGACCGTCGGCCGGGTGACGTGCAGCAGGACCGGGTTGCGCGGGTGCGGGAGGGCGATCCCCTCGCCGACCCCCGTCGAGGCCAGGTTCTCCCGGGCGATGAGGGCCTTTTGCAGATAGTCGCGGTCGACCTCGTCGGGGAGGCGCAGGTGCGCCACGACATCGGCCAGCACCTCGTCGCGACTCCGCCCCTCGATGCGGTAGAAGACGCCGCCGGTCTCCATGGCCGTCGTCAGGTTGGGGAGCGGCAGGGGATCGGTTTCCGGTTCTGCGAAGGCCTCCGGCGAGACACCCATGCGGCGCGAGGAGGCCCAATCGAGGAGCTCGGCGCGGGTGAAGCGATAGCTCTCGTGAACCTTGTAGGCCGGAATCAGGTCCTGCTTGATCCAGCGGTAGATCGTTTTTTCCGAAACGGAAAGGAGCCGGGCGGCATCCTTCACAGAAAGGTTCATTTTTACCTCTTCTGTCATATGTGTCCACGGCTGGACAAGTTAGGACATTACGCCCGTGATGGGACGGAAGTCAATGGGAAATTGCCGGAGGGATCTTTGCTTTCGGCAGGAAGAGCAAAGGGAATGAAAACGGCCCCCGGGTTGAGACCGGGGGCCGCGTCGAGGGGGGAGTTCGCTTGCCGATTCAGAGATCCCTGTCCAGGGAGGAGAGGACCTTGGCGAGGTGGGCGCGGATGCTGAGGCTGTCGACCAGGGTCAGCGCCTCGCGGGCCGCCTTGCGGGCGACCTTGAGCGGCAGCCGGGCCAGGAGCGCCTTGGTGCGGGGGATGAAGGGGGCGGGCATGGAAAATTCGCGGATCCCCATCCCGAGCAGAACCAGGAAGTTGATGGGGTCTGAGCACATCTCCCCGCAGAGGCACAACCCCTTCCCCTCACGGTTGGCGACCTCGGCGACCTCGTGGAGGACCCGGAGGATGGCCGGATGGAGGGGATCGTAGTATTTGTTGACCAGGGGGTTGTTGCGGTCGGCGGCCAGCATGTACTGAATCAGGTCGTTGGTCCCCAGGGCGAAGAAATCGACTTCCCGGGCCAGTTGAGGGGCCATCTGCACCGCCGCCGGAACCTCGATCATTACCCCGAGGGGGAGCCGCTCGGCGGCGGCGATCCCTTCTTTGGTCAGGTTGACGCGGGCCTCGGCCAACACCTGCTTGCAGGCCCGCACCTCCTCGAGTCCCGAGATCATGGGGAAAAGGAGCTTGACCGGGCCGTGGACCCCGGCCATGAGAATCGCTTCGAGCTGGGTGCGGAAGATGTCGCGGTTGTCGAGGGAAACCCGCACCGAACGCCACCCCATGAACGGGTTGTCCTCCCGGGGGGGGGTGAAGTAGGGGAGGACCTTGTCGCCGCCGATGTCGAGGGTGCGGATCGTCACCGGTTGACCGGCAAACCCCTCGATGACCTTGCGGTAGAGCTGGTACTGGTCGTCGCGGTCGGGAAAGCTGCCGCGGGCCATGTAGGGGAATTCGGTGCGGTAGAGGCCGACCCCTTCGGCGCCGTTGCGCAGAGCCACCGCCACGTCGGAAACCAGGCCGATGTTGGCCCGCAGCACCACCCGTTCGCCGTCGCTGGTGGCGGCGACGGTGTCGCGGAATTCATCGAGGCGGCTCAGCTCCCGGTCGCAGTCGGCCTCGAGCCGGCGGTATTCCTCCACCACGGTCGGCGGCGGATTGATGTACAGGCACCCCGAGTTGGCGTCGAGAATCAGGGGCGCATCGGGGGAGAGTCGTTTGAAAATCCCCTTGACGCCGACGAGAGCCGGGATTCCCATCGCCTTGGCCATGATCACGGCGTGGGAGTTTTTTTCTCCGGCTTCGGTGACGATGCCGAGGATCTGCTCGTGGTCGAGGGAGGCCATCTCCGAAGGGAGGAGTTCCCGGGCGACGAGGATCCCCGGGGTCTTGAGGTGGAGCAGGTGCTCTCCCTGGCCAACGAGGTTGGCGAGGAGGCGGCGGCCGATGTCTTCCATGTCCGCCGCCCTCTCCCGCAGGTAGGGGTCTTCCATGCGGGCGAAGGCCTCGATGTAGTCGCCGACCACCTTCTTCAGGGCGTAGGGGGCGCTGTGGCCGCCGCCGATTTCGCGGCGCACCTTGTCGAGGAAACCGCGGTCCTCGAGGATCATCAGATGGGTGTGAAAGATCGAGGCATCGTCCTGGGAGAGCCGTTCGGCGACCCGCTTTTCGAGGAAGATCGTCTGGATGCGGGTCTTCTCCAGGGCCCCCTCGAGGCACTGCATTTCCCTCTCCACCTCGACGTGCTCCTCGTCGAGGATGTCGGAAAAGCCGAGGCGCTCGTCCATGAGGTGAGCCGGGCCGGAGACGACGCCGGGATAGGCGACCGTCCCCCGCAGAGCCGTTTCCCCCGAGTCCTGCAGGGCCGTTTCCTTGCTCAGCAGCGATTTGCGGGTATGTTCGAGTTCGCGGGCGAAGCGGCTGCTCTCCTCCTCCTTGAGGCGGATCGAGTCGAGGAGCCGGGCGTTGATGACGATGGAGGAGATCTGGAAGGCAATGGTCGACAGGGCGCTGATCTCGGCCGGGCTGAAGAGGCGCGTCTCCTTGGTCTGCAGGACGATGACCCCCAGAGGGTGCTTGCGGTCGAAGAGAGGGATGCCGAGGAAGGAGTGGTAGCGTTCCTCCCCCGTTTCCTTGAAGTAGCGGTAGCGCGGGTGACTCTGGGGTTCCTGAATCGTCACCGCGTGGCGCTCCTGGGCAGCCATGCCGGTGAGACCCTCGCCGATCTGCAGCGTGACCTTGCCGATCGCCCGGCGGGAGAGACCCTTGCTGGCTCGCAGGCGCAGGGTGCAGTCGTCATCATCGAGGAGGTAGATGGAGCAGACCTCGGTGCGCATCCGTTTGGCGACCAGGGTGACGATGTTCTTCAGGGTGTCGTCGAGGTCGTGGGACTGGAGGATGAGGGCGCTGATGTCCTCCAGGGTGGTGACGCCGAGCCGTTCTGTCGGGCGGGTGGCCATGGTCGTCCTTTGGTCCGTTTGCAGGAGATGGCGCCGGGGGAGGGGGCAAGGGGGAGTCCGGTAGAAAACGCTGATCATAATAGCGAAACGGCAGGGGATTTGCGACAGAAAAAAAAACGCCGCCCGGGGGGAGAGAGGTCCCAGGGCGACGTAAAGGGGGCAGGATTCCGGTCGGGTTGGAACTGCTTTAATCCCCACATAGACTGATGAGGATTAAAGCAAGGGGTGTGCCAGAAATGACAGGCGCGGCAACGAGGAGGAGGGCGGGGTTTGATCGGCCTTCGGCGGCGGGATGGCCTCCCCGCCGTGCCACTTTTGGCACAGCAAGGAGAAGTGGTCTGGCCATTTAGCAGGAAATTACGGCAGAAAACCGCCCCCGGGTCGCCGTGCCAGAATTGGCGCAACGGCGGATGCCGATGTGTGCCGCAGTTGACACATCAGGGGGTGTCGCCCTGGAAGTCGCAACCCTTGAGTTCGTAACGGGCCAGGAGCCGGTAGAAGGTGCGGCGGGGAATCCCCGCCGTGCGTGCCGCCTTGGAGACGTTCCCCTGCGATTCCTGGAGATAGCGGCGGAGGAGCCCCTTTTCCACCTGTCCGAGGTGCTTTTCCCGCTGGTTGCGGAAGGTGATGGTGCAGGGATCCTTGCCTCCCTGGTCGCCCAGCGCCAGTTCGGCGAAGATCACCGGGAGATTTTCCAGGCGGATGACAAAATCCTGACTCAGCACCGCCGCCCGCTCGAGGATGTTCTGCAGCTCGCGGATGTTGCCGGGCCAGGGGTACTGGAGCATGGCGTGGATGGCGCGTTCGTCGATGCCGCGGATCGCCTTGTTGATCCGCTGGCTGGCCCGGGCGAGAAAGTGGTCGACCAGAGGCCCCAGCGACTCCATGCGGCTGCGCAGGGGCGGCATGGTGATGGTGAAGACGTTGAGGCGGTAAAAGAGATCCTCGCGGAACCACCCTTCCTTGACCCCCGTTTCGAGATTCTTGTTGGTGGCGGCGATCAGGCGCACGTCGACCTTGGTGGTGACGGTCCCCCCCACCGGTTTGATTTCGCCGCCGTCGAGGACCCTCAGCAGTTCGGCCTGCAGCTTGGGGGTGATGTCGCCGATCTCGTCGAGGAAGATGGTGCCGCCGTTGGCGGCCTCGAAAAGCCCCTTCTTGTCGGCGACGGCGCCGGTGAAGGCTCCTTTTTTGTGGCCGAAGAGTTCGCTTTCGAGGAGGCTGTCGGTGAGGGTGGTGCAGTTGACCGTCACCAGGGTCTTGTCGGCGCGCTGGCTCTGTTCGTGGATGGCGCGGGCGGTGAGTTCCTTGCCGGTGCCGCTTTCGCCGCGGATCAGCACCGTGGTCGGCGTCGGCCCGACCTGGCGGATCAGGCTGAGAACTTCGCGGGTGCGCAGGTCCTGGCCGATGATCGCCGTCTCGCCGTATTCGTGGGCCAGGGCGCGCTGGGCCAGATCGTACTTCTGGGCCATGTTGCGGCGGTCCTCCTCGAGGCGCTTGACCGAAAAGGGGAGGCACATCTCCCCTTCGGCCAGACCCTGGTAGACGGCGACGGCGTGTTCCCGGCAGGTGGGGTAACCGCAGGCGCCGCAGTTGAGTTCATCCCGCTGGACGAACTTGTTGGTCGTCTGGAGAATCTGCCGGATGCTTTCGCCGCTCGGCACCTTGAGGCGCTTGGCCTTGTTCATGAAGCGCCGCTGCAGGTCGGGGCGGGGGGTGGCGGGGAGGTAATGGGGT
>Ga0209231_1000124_pt1 | contig 55092 bp, 43 predicted proteins | sample Deesub45470m_DNA_FD_188086 | JGI IMG/M metagenome (GOLD analysis project Ga0209231, IMG submission 188086) | Deep subsurface microbial communities from North Pacific Ocean - 450_OLKR46/470m Metagenome (SPAdes) (version 2) | ecosystem: Environmental > Terrestrial > Deep subsurface > Unclassified ... | reverse complement strand
GTCGGCGCGCGGGCGCTGCTGGCGCATCTCAAGGGCATCGGCGCGGTCGTGCCGGGCGAAGGGCGGCAACCGCTGGACGTCGGCACATTGCGGCGCGTGATGGCGGCTTATGACGCTGGCGGCGGGTGCGACAGCTATGCGTTGCTGCTGGGCCGAATAACCCGGACGAAGTTTTAGCGACGACCTTTAGAAGTCCGCTTCCGGCGGAAGCCGCTCTGCTCGCCATTCACCAGCGTTGAACGTCAATCATCTCCATCCTTGCGCGCACCTCTGGTTCCGCTGGCGAAGAGCCATGACCGCCGTAACGGGCATGGTTTCTTGGAAATGTGGAACGATCATATTCCACCATGTGGGATTTCTATGATTTTCGTTCCCAAATAAACAGTTCGCCGCGCATATTATTCGCTTCATCGCAATTTTTACCTCTGAGAAAATGTCCATATATAGATATGTAAGTCCAATATATGGAACTAACGGGTTTGAACGAGGCGGCAGGTCAAGTCGCCCACTGGCTCAACGCCCAGCATTATGTGCATTGATTTGGGGAGGATGGTTGATGAAGTTTTCCAGGAACGGCGCCTTGGTTTCGAGCGCTGCCATGGCCGTGTTTCTGCTTTCCGCCGGGACGGCAACCGCGCAGCAGGAGGCAGCCAGCGATAGCGACATCGTCGTCACCGGCATCCGCAGCAGTCTGCAGGGCGCGTTGAACGCCAAGCGCAATGCGCCGCAGGTGCTGGACGCGATTTCGGCCGAAGATATCGGCAAATTTCCCGACAAGAATATCGGCGAAGCGCTGCAGCGCGTGACCGGTGTGCAGCTTTCGCGCGCCGATGGCGAAGGCGCTGGTGTGACCATCCGCGGTGCCGATCCGTCGCTCAATCGCGTCGAAATCAATGGCACGACCGCTTTGTCCACCACGGTAGGCGGCGGCCGCGATGTCGACTTCCGCGACCTGCCCTCCGAATTCGTCAACCGGCTGGAAGTCGTCAAGTCCGCAACGGCCGACATGACGGAAGGCGGCGTCGGTGGCACCGTGCGCGTCATTACCCGGCGCCCGTTCGACAATGGCGGCAAAACCTATGTCGCCGGATCGGCCCAGGCGATCTATTCCGACATTGCCGACTATATGGACCCGCGCATTGCCCTGATTGCCAGCGACACCTTTGCCGACGGCAAACTTGGCGTGTTGGTGTCGGGCACGTTCGAAAACCGCAATGTGGAAAGCCATCAGGCGCGTACCACCGGCTGGGTTCGGTTGGACAGCGACCGGACGACGCCGGGCTTGCAAGCCTATGATTTGAACGAAGACGGCGCGGCCGACTTCTTCCCCGACATTCCCCGTTATGTCATCAACCGCCTCGAAACACGGCGCTATGCGCTGAACGGCATTCTCGAATGGCGGCCGAGCGATGATCTGACCGCTTATGTCGAGGGCAACTGGACCCGGTCCAACCAGTCGGTCACATCGCAATTCCTGCAAACAGGGACCAGTGGTGGATTGGTCGATGTCGCCAACACCGTCATTGGCCCGGACAATACCGTCACCCATCTTGAGATGATCAACAACCCGGCTCTGGCGCAGACCAGCCAGTTGGGCGTATCTTATCGCAACATATTGGGCGACATCCGGCGCACCACCTATAATCTCGCGGTGGGTGCGGACTGGACCAGCGGCAACCTGAAGCTCAGCCCCAAAATCTCCTATTCCAAGGCGCAGGCCTATAATAATGAGATCAACGCGACGGCGGCGGTGACCGGCATGTCCAGCCTGATCGTCGATTATGACAATCCCCAGCAGGCGCCCCAGATCATCCTGCCCAATGATCCGACGACGATCGCCGGGATCAACCAGCTAACCGTGCTGCGTCGCCCGCGTTACGACGATCAGGCGGAAAAAATGGCGAAGCTCGACGCCGAATATACATTCGACACGGGCTTCCTCACGTCGATCAAGGTCGGTGGTCAATATCGCGACCTGACCGTCAAGAGCCGTTTCTTCAGCCGGACGACAACGCTGAACGGCTTTAGCGACCCTGCGGTGCAGAACCAGATCAGCGCCATTGTCGCCGGCAATGCGGGGCTTGGCACGTCGCCCTTCTTCAACACCGGAAATCTGGGCTTCGATGGCGGCTATACCGGCTGGCTGAACATGACCCAGGCAGTCGCGGATGCGGTGGGTGTGCCCGACCCGTTCGCGCCCGGCGGCTGCCCCGCCAACGCGGACGGCACATGCCAGGTCTTCACCGACACATGGGAAGTCGGCGAGCGCAACATTGCCGGCTATGCTCAGGCATCATTCGCCTTCGATGTCGGATCGGTCGCGGTTAGCGGCGTTGCCGGTGCGCGTGTCGTCAATACGCAGGTGGATACGTCCGGCTTCCTGCGGACGGCGCGGCCAGGCGGTCAGCCCGCGCTGATCAGCCCGGTTGCCTTCGACAGCAAGAACACCGAGTTCCTGCCATCGATCAACCTCAAAGCCGAGCTGATCCCGAACACGCTGATGGCGCGTTTGACGGCCAGCGAAGTGATGGCGCGCCCCCTGCCACAGCAGCTTGCGCCGCGGTTCACCCTGGATGTCGTGGGCCTATCGGGCTCACGCGGCAATCCCGCGCTCCAGCCGTTCCGGGCACGCCAATATGATGCGGGCCTGGAATATTATATCAATAAGACGAGCTTTGCCTCGGTGACCTATTTCCGCAAGGAAATCGGTTCCTTCATCCAGAATACGACGGAGCCGTTCACGGACGCCAATGGTGTCACCTATGCGATCACGGTGCCGAGCAACGGAACGCAGAAGGTGACGATCAACGGCATCGAAGCGGGCGCACAGGTCGCGCTCGACTTCATCAACATACCCGTGGTCAAACATATGGGCGTGATCGCGAACTTCACTTACTCGAAGGATAGCGGTTATGAAGGCAAGGACTTCTTCACCGGCGATTCCCTGCCGTTCCAGGGTCTGTCGCGCAAAAGCTACAATATTTCGGCCTATTATGAGGATGATGTCTTCAGCATCCGTGGCGCCTATAATTGGCGCTCGAAATATCTGATCACCGCGGTCGGGCGTGGCAATAATCCGGAATTCGGCGAAGCCTATGGCCAGCTGGACGCATCGCTCAACCTCAATCTGATGAAGGATGTCTCGCTGTTCCTGGAAGGCGTCAACTTGCTCGACGCCACGCGCAAGGAGAATGCCAACAGCATCTATCGCCGCACGATCATCGAAACCTTCGGGCGTCGTGTCTATGGCGGTATTCGGTTCAAGCTCTGATCCGCTCCCCCGTGGTTCCCCTTCTGGACCACGGCTCTTGCTGCGGGATCTCCCCCTTCTCCCGATCCCGCAGCATTTCTTCGTTCAGCCTGAACCGGGAATAGCGCCATGTTCAACCGCCGCACGATGCTGATGTCGCTGATGCTGGCACCGGTCGCCGCACGCGCGGATGGCGGACGGACCGTGTCGGGCGATGATTTTCGCGGCGGCCTCGAACAATGGCGGATGGAAGCGATCGGCGATGCCCGCGTCTCGGCGCGGAATGGCATTTTGGACATCGACGCCCCCGCCGGTGCCACGCTCTGGTTTCTGCCCGCCCTCGTGGCTCCCGTCGCGATCCGTTATGAGGTGCGGGCGGTGGCCCAAGGCGGACCCCATGACGCGGTCAGCGACGTCAACGCCTTCTGGATGGCGACCGACCCCGCTGTGCCCGATGGGTCGGTGCTGGGGCGGCGGCGCAGCGGCGCGTTCGAGGATTATGATAGGCTGAAAACCTATTATGTCGGTATCGGCGGCAACCGCAACAGCACGACGCGGATGCGCCGCTATGTCGGCCGGATGGGGGAACGACCGTTGCTGCCAGAGCATGACCGACTGGCAAAAGCGGACATGCTGACACCCAACGCCTGGTTCGCGATCGGCCTGATCGCTGATGGCCATCATATCGCGGTCGAGCGCGATGGCGCGCCCCTGTTCGAGATGGACGACCCCGCCCCCTATCGCCGTGGTCATTTCGGGCTGCGCACCACGCAGAGCCACATTCAGGTCCGCAACCTGACCATCACCCATGGCTGACAAAAGGAGCGGAAAGCCGATGAAGACAGGGATCATAGTCAGCCGCCGGGACAGCCTGAGGCTTGGCCTGCTGACCGGCGCTTCGGCGCTCCTGCCTGCCGCTGCACGGGCCGCCCTGCCTGCCGCTGCACGGGCCGCGAACGCGCGCGGCAGCAACGTGCCGTCGACACCCGTACGCTGGATCGACGATGCCGCGCCGCCGCTTTCGCTGGGCCAGACCTTTGGCGTGCCATGGCCGCAAGGGGCATTGCGCGCCGGGACCGCGCTGTCCGTCAAAGACGCCGAGGGCAAGGCTCTGGCATCGCAGCATTGGCCCTTGGCCACTTGGCCGGATGGATCGCTCAAATGGACCGCACATGCGCTGCCCGCCGGAGACACCCCAACCGCAAGCATGACGGTCGTCCAGGGCAAGCCCGTCGCGCCCCCCGCGCCGGTCCTGTTACGCGAAACGGGCGACCGGATCGTCATCACCGTCGGCTCGGTCCAATGGACGATCGGCACGTCGGGCAATGCGATCATCCAGTCGGCAAAAGCAGGCGAGCGGACCGTCATGGGATCGCTGGCGCTGATCGCCAGCGTGGACAGCGCACCGCAAGGTGGCGAGCGCAGCCATTTCACCGGCCGGATCGACAAGGCGACGGTCGAACAAAAGGGGCCGGTGCGCGCCGTCGTGAAACTGGAAGGGATGCACGAGGGGCAGGGGCGCGCCTGGCTGCCGTTTGTCGTCCGCCTTTATGCCTATGCAGGGGCCGATCATCTGCGCGTCGTGCATAGTTTCATCTTCGACGGCGATCCGGCCAGGGATTTCATCAGCGGCCTCGGCCTGCAGGCGCAGGTGCCGATGGATGCTGCCCCGCACGATCGTCATGTGCGGCTCAGCACGGGCGCGGACGGATTGTTCAGCGAGGCGGTCCGGCCGCTGACCGGCCTTCGCCGCGATCCGGGTGCGGCCGCGCGCAAGGCGCAGATTGCGGGCCAAGCCGTGTCGCTGGATAGCATGGCACCGACGGTCCGCAATCTGCTCGGCCGCATCCCGACCTGGGGCGATTTCACGCTGAGCCAGCTCTCCGCCGACGGCTTTGCCATCACCAAGCGGACCAAGGCCGGGCAGGCGTGGATCGATGCGACATCGGGAACGCGCTCGCAGGGCCTTGGCTATGTCGGATCGCCCATCGGCGGCGTCGCGATCGCGGCGCGCTATTTCTGGCAGCGGCACCCCGCGCAGATCGACATTCGTGGCGCCGACACGGACCAGGCGTCGCTCACTGCCTGGCTCTGGTCCCCCAACGCACAGCCGATGGACATGCGCCCTTACAGGGACGTCATGGGCATGGAAGCCTATGCCGCCCAGAATGAAGGGCTGGACATCACCTATGAGGATTATGAGCCCGGCTGGGATGACGCGACCGGCGCGGCCCGCACCAGCGAACTGACCCTCTGGGCCTGCGCGGCAACGCCCGACGCGGCGCATCTGGCGGCGATGGCGCAGGCCAACGCAACGCCGCCGCAACTGATGGTGACGCCCGAACGCATTCACGCGGCCGACGTGCTGGGCATCTGGAGCTTGCCCGACCGATCCAGCCCGCTGAAGGCGCGGATCGAGGATCAACTGGTCAATCTGGTCGATTTCTATGCCGAAGAGGTCGACCGGCGCGGCTGGTATGGCTTCTGGAACCATGGCGACGTCATGCACACGTATGACGAGGATCGGCACGTCTGGCGCTATGATATCGGCGGCTATGCCTGGGCCAATAGCGAATTATCGCCCGACCTGTGGCTTTGGTATGATGTGCTGCGCAGCGGCCGGGCGCGCGCCTTTCGCCTGGCCGAAGCGATGACCCGCCATACAGGCGAAGTCGATGTCTATCATCTTGGCCGCTTTGCGGGCCTTGGCACGCGACATGGCGTTCAGCATTGGAGCGACAGCTCCAAACAGCCGCGCGTTAGCAACGCTGCCTATCGTCGCATCTTCTATTATCTGACCGGCGACGAACGGGTGGGCGACCTGATGCGCGCTTTGGTTCCCTCGGACCAAGCGCTGACCCATGTCGAGATCGGCCGCAAGGTGCCCGGTGCCGAGCGCAAGACCCTCCCCGAAGGCGTCGTGGATTTCAGCTTCGGTACCGTCTGGGGGTCGCTCGCGGCGGCCTGGCTGACGGAATGGGAACGGACGGGCGACGTGCGGTGGCGGGACCGGCTAATCGCCGGCATGGATAGTATCGGGCGATTGAAATATGGCTGGCTGGCGGGCAGCGCACCCTATGATCTCAAATCCGGGCGCTTCATCGGGCCGGGCGACAAAATATCCATCTCGCATCTCAATGCCGTTTTCGGGGCGTTTGAAGTGAATGCCGAATTGCTCCAACTGATCGATGTGCCGCGCTATCGGGCGGCATGGCTCGATTATTGCCGCTGGTTCAACGCTTCGCCGCAGGAATGGGAAGCGCATTTTTCTCTGCCCTTCGGCAAGCGGAACCTGAAGGAAGGGCATTCCCGCCTGACGGCCTATGTCGCACGGCAAACCGGCGATGCCGCGCTATCGACACGCGCCGCGCGGGAGTTTTTGGGCGGCGAGGCCGGATTAGGCTTGTCGGATGGCGACCCGCGGGTCGCCCATAGCGGCCCCGATTTCGTCGGCCCGACGGTCGAGTGGCCGGGGGTCTCCACTAACGCCGCATCGCAATGGGGATTGGCGGCGATCCAGAATCTGGCACTCATTCCCGACGCACTGGAATGGGCTGCCGCAGAAAAGAGGAATTGAGGATGCGCAAAGCGATGATCGGATGGGCCGCGATGGCGGCGGTGGGCCTCGCCGGGGCCGCGCAGGCAAAGCCTGCCGCCGAATGGATCGACCAGACGACCGGTCACCGTGTCCTGCGGCTGACCGACCAGCCGGGCAGCGCCAGCCTCTATTTCCATCAGAACAGCTATACGCCTCAGGGCGACAAGATGGTGATATCGACGCCCGACGGCATCGCGGTGATGACGCTGGCCGACTGGACCATCAAGCCGCTGGTCAAGGGCAAGGATCTGCAACTGCTGTTCACCGGGCGCAAGACCCGCACGGCCTATTATGCCAGCCGCAAACGCGATGACGGGGCGGGGGGCACCACCATCTTCGTGGCGGATATCGACAGCGGCAAGACCCGCAAAATCGCGACGGTCGATGGCGGGTCGATAGGGTCGATCAATGCCGACGAGACGCTGCTGCTTGGCCAATGGGCCGCCAGCGACAAGCCGCTGCAGCCCGATGGCACGCAAAAGGCTGGGACGCCGGAGATCAAGCAGACCTTCGGCCAGGCCCATTATGCCGCCAATGGACCGGACGGAAAGCCGCTCAGCTTTGCCGAGGCCAAGGAAGTGCGCCTGAACGAGCGGCTGGAAGCGAAAATCCCGATGGAGATATTCACCATCGACATCCGCACGGGCGAGCGGAAGGTCGTCGTCGCCTCGACGGATTGGCTCAACCATATCCAATTTTCGCCGACCGATCCCGGCCTCATCATGTATTGCCACGAAGGGCCGTGGCACAAGGTCGACCGGATCTGGAAGATCCGCACCGATGGCAGTGGCAAGCAGTTGATCCACAAGCGGATCATGAACATGGAAATTGCGGGCCATGAGTTCTTTTCGCCCGATGGCGCCTGGATCTGGTACGATCTCCAGACGCCGCGCGGGGAAGTCTTCTGGCTGGCGGGCTATGAGATCGCCACCGGACGGCGGCAATGGTATCATGTCGATCGCAACCAGTGGTCGGTCCATTATAATCAGGCGCCCGACATGCGCCATTTTTCAGGCGATGGCGGCGATAGCGAGATGGTCGCCCATGCGCCCGATGGCAAATATCTCTACCTCTTCACCCCGCGCGCCATACCCGATGTCGCCGGCATTCATGCGGACAACGCCGCCGACCTGATCGCGCCGGGGACGTTCGGGGTCGAAAAGATCGTGGACATGCGCAAGCATGACTATAGGCTGGAACCCAACATCACTTTCACGCCCGACGGCAAATGGATGATCTTCCGCTCCAACATGGACGGCGCGCCGCACATCTATGCCGCCGAGATAAGGAAAGGTAGCGGCTCATAGGTTTGCCGTGGCCGGGTTGGGTACTGCGCGCTGAACTGGCTCGATCCCGGCTTGCCCTTGATCCCCCGTTACCGCGCGCCTAGACCTGCGGCATGACCCATGCCCCTTATCCGGCGCTGCGCTTGCGCCGCACTCGTGCCTCGGCTTGGAGCCGGGCGATGTTTGCTGAAAACCGGTTGGCGCCTGCCGACCTGATCTGGCCGCTGTTCGTGACCGAGGGGCAGCACGTTGAGGAACCGATCGCCGCGTTGCCCGGCGTGTCGCGCTGGTCGGTGGACGGCATCGTCGACCGCGCCCGCGACGCGAGGGATGCCGGCATTCCCTGCCTTGCGCTATTCCCCAACACCCAGTCCGACCGGCGCAGCGACGATGGAGCCGAAGCGCTCAATCCCGATAATCTCATGTGCCGCGCCATCCGCGCGATCAAGGATGCAGTGCCCGACATCGGCATCCTGACCGATGTGGCGCTCGACCCCTATACCGCCCATGGCCAGGACGGGCTGCTCGACGGCACCGGCTATGTCGTCAATGACGCCACAGTCGATGTGCTGATCGGCCAGTCGCTCAACCAGGCGGCGGCGGGCGCAGACATTATCGCGCCGAGCGACATGATGGATGGCCGGGTCGGCGCGATCCGCGCGGCGTTGGAAGAAAGCGGCCACGCCAATGTCCAGATCATGGCATATGCCGCCAAATATGCGAGTGCCTTTTATGGCCCGTTCCGCGACGCAGTGGGGTCGCGCGGGCTGCTCAAGGGCGACAAGAAAAATTATCAGATGGACCCGGCCAATAGCGAGGAAGCGCTGCGCGAAGTGGCGCTCGACCTGGCCGAAGGGGCGGATAGCGTGATGATCAAGCCCGGCCTGCCCTATCTCGACATCGTCCGACGGGTGAAGGAGCGGTTCGAGGTACCGGTGTTCGCTTACCAGGTGTCGGGCGAATATGCGATGATCGAACATGCCGCTGCTGCGGGCGCGGGCGACCGCGATGCGCTGATCCTCGAAACGCTGATGGCGTTCAAGCGGGCGGGCTGTTCCGGGGTGCTGACCTATCATGCGCTGCACGCCGCGCGCCTGCTGGGAGCATAAGATGCGCTACTATCCCGATGTTTCCGTCATCCCGTTCAACGGCAAAGCACCGCTGATCCACCCCAGCGCCTTCATCGCGCCGGGATGCCGCATCATCGGCGATGTCGAGATCGGTGAGGATGCCAGCATCTGGTATAATTGCGTCATCCGCGCCGACGTGAACCACATACGCATCGGCGCGCGCAGTAATGTGCAGGACGGCACGGTGATCCATTGCGACAGCCCCGGCGATGGCATCAGCCGTCCGACCGAAGGCTGGCCGACGATCATCGGTGAGGATGTGCTGATCGGCCATATGGCGATGATCCATGGCTGCACCCTGCAGGACCGGTCCTTCGTCGGACTGGGCGCGATCGTCATGGATGGCTGCGTGGTCGAAAGCGACGGGATGCTGGCGGCGGGCGCGTTGCTGTCGCCCGGCAAGACGCTGCCCCATCGCCAGCTATGGGCGGGACGTCCGGCCAAATATATGCGCGACCTGTCGGATGATGCGCTTGTCCAGTTGCGCGGCGGAGCGGACCGCTATGTCCATTATGCCAAGGCGCATAAGGGCGCGGTGAAGGACGCGCTGTACTAAAAACCGATCAGGGCTGGGCGAGGCGGGTCTTCATCGCGTCGATCCGGTCATTCTGGCTGTCCACCATCGCCAGCGTCGCGGCGCGGGCGGTGTCGATTTCCGCCAGGCCGCCCCGTTCCTTACCATCGGCAATGGCATTGCTACGCTGGACATAGAGGGTGTCGAGGCTGGCGAGCGCCGACACACTGTCGTTGCGCGCCGCTTCGAGCGCGCTGATCGCGACTTGCGCTGCAACCCAGGCATCGCTCGATACGGCCGCGCCCGACGCGGCCTTTGCTGCCCGATCGGCCCGGACAAAGGCATCGTCGAACGCGCTGCGCCCCTTATCCGCCTGCGCCACATAGCGGGCGATTTCCGTCGTCAGCGGCGCATCGGCTGCGATCGGGGCAGGGGGCGGCGCGATCTCCGCCATCGGCGCGCCCTCCACGGCCCGCTTGGCGAGCGAGGGATAGGCCTGCTGCGATCCGGTACAACCGGACAGCAGCAGGGCAAGCGTGGCAAGAAGGCGGCGCGGGTTCATGGCATCCATCTAGGCAGGCGGGCGGGCAGGCGCAATGGCGTCAGCGGGGAAGCGCAGCGGCTTCCCTTGCCAGGGCTTCGATCTTCGCGCCATCGACTGGCCCCTTGGGCACGATCCAACTGCCGCCAACGCATTTGACGAAAGGCTGGGCCAGCCATTCGGGCGCGGATTTGGCAGTGATGCCGCCGGTCGGGCAGAAACGCGCCATGTGCAGCGGTGCCGCCAAGGCCTTGAGCGCGGGCAGGCCGCCGGATGTTTCGGCGGGGAAGAATTTGAAATGGGTCAGCCCCATGTCCAGCCCCCGCATGATGTCGCCCGCTGTGGCGGTGCCGGGCAGGAAGGGGATTTTCGCCGCGATCGCTGCCTTGCCCAAGGGCTTGGTGAGGCCGGGGCTGACGATGAAACGCGCGCCCGCTTCCATGGCGGCATCGAGATCGGCGGGGTTCAGCACCGTGCCCGCGCCGACGACGGCGCCCTCGACCTTGCTCATCTCGCGGATCACATCCAGCGCGGCGGGGGTGCGCAGCGTCACTTCCAGCGCGGGCAAACCGCCCGCCACCAGCGCGCGCGCGATCGTGAGCGCATCTTCCACCCGATCGACCACCAGCACCGGAATGACCGGGGCGAGTTCCATCACCTGTTCGACGGTCAACTTGCTCATTTCTTCATCTCCCTAAAGGCGGCGGCGGCCCCGAACAGGCCGATTTCATCATGGACGGCCAGGCGGATTGGCACGCTCGCCATCAGGCTTTCGAACCGGCCCTTGGCCTTGAAACGGGTATGGAAACCACTGTGCGGCAGGAAGTCGCGCATCCGCTGCGTCAGCCCGCCTGCCAGCACGACGGCATGGGGTCCGTGCGCCAGCGCCAGGTCGCCCGCGACCGACCCGTAGCACAAGCAAAAGCGTTCAAGCGCGGCGCGGGCGAAAGGATCGGTCCCATCAAGCGCGCTCTGCCACAATTCGGGGTCTTCCATCAGCATGACACGATCATGGCCGATCGTCGCCATCGCCTTGTAGATATAGTTGAGGCCTGGCCCCGACACGATCCGTTCGGTCGAGACGCGCAGGAATTTGTCGCGCAGGTAAGAGAGGATCTTCTCCTCCATATGATCAAGCGGCGCGAAGTCGAGATGCCCGCCTTCGGTCGCGATCACATGGGGATGCCCCTCATCATAGGCGATCATCGCGACGCCAAGGCCCGTGCCGGGGCCAAGGATCGTCACCCCGCCATCGCGCGGGAAGGGCCGGTCCTCGCCGAACAGCAACGGCAGATTCTCGTCGGGCAGACGGGACACGGCATGGGCCACGGCCTCGAAATCATTGACCAGCCGCACCTGGCTCACGCCCAGATCTTCGGCCAGCGTGTCGGCGCGGATCACCCAATTGCTGTTGGTCAGCTTGATGACGTCGCGCCCGATCGCGGTGGCAAAGGCGATGGCGGCGGCGTCCGGCAGCGGCGTGGCATCGGCCGCCGTCTCGTCATCGACAAAAGCCTGCCAGCAGGATTGCAGGCTGGGATAGTCGGCGACCTTATATTTGCGCACGGAGCCGAGCGTCGGCACGCCGCGGTCGTCGAGCGATGCACGGGCGAAGCGCGCATTGGTGCCGCCAATGTCGGCGGCGATGATGTCGGTCATGGTCAGGCCCCTCAAACATATTCTGGTCGTCATCCCCGCGAAAGCGGGGATCCATCTCCGGCCTTGGCCTTGGCCGCAACGCTGGGAGATGGGTTCCCGCCTTCGCGGGAATGACGGCGGTTAGTGGGTCAAAGCTCGGTTTCCATCGCGGCGAGCAGCGGCGATGCGCCCTGTTCCGCCAGATCGCTATGATGGCGGAACAGCGCGAACAGCTCCCGGCCGGTATCATAGGGCGCGGGCGGGGCAGGCGGCATATCGCGCGCGTCCCACTCCGCTGCATCGACCAGCGCCTCGATCACGCCCTGCTGCGCGCAGACCCGCACGATGTCGCCATCGCGCAGCTTGGCGATGGCACCGCCGCCCAAGGCTTCGGGCGACAGATGGATGGCGGCGGGCACCTTGCCGGATGCGCCGGACATGCGCCCGTCGGTGACCAGCGCGACCTTGAACCCGCGATCCTGCATCACGCCCAGCGCTGGGGTCAGCTTATGCAGTTCGGGCATGCCGTTCGCCTTTGGCCCTTGGAAGCGGACGACGACGATCACGTCGCGTTCCAATTCACCCGCCTTGAAGGCGCGCAGCACGTCGTCCTGCGTGTGGAAGACGGCGGCCGGGGCTTCGATCGTCCAGAGCGCCGGATCGACCGCGCTGACCTTCATCACGCAGCGGCCGAGATTGCCCGCCAGCAGGCGCATGCCGCCATCCGCGCTGAACGGATTGGACACGGGCCGCAGCATATTTTCGTCGCGCGATACGGGTACGTCGCGCCATTGCAGCGCTTCATCCTCCAGCACTGGCTCCTTGCCATAGTCGGTCAGGTCGCCGCGCGCGACGGTCAGGATATCGCGGTGCAGAAGGCCATTGTCGAGCAGTTCGCGGATGATGAAGCTCATGCCGCCCGCCGCATGAAAATGGTTCACATCGCCCGATCCATTGGGATAGACCCGCGCCAGCAGCGGCACGACGTCGGATATTTCCGCAAAATCGGTCCAATCGATGCTGATGCCAGCGGCCCGCGCGATCGCGGGCAAGTGGATCGCATGATTGGTCGATCCGCCGGTCGCCATCAGGCCGATGATGGCGTTGACGATCGCCTTTTCATCCACGCAATGGCCGAGCGGACGATAATCATCGCCGTCCCACCCGATGCTGGTGAGCCGATGCGTGGCCGCACGGGTCAGTTCGCTGCGCAGCTTCGTGCCCGGATTGACGAAGGAGGCGCAGGGCATGTGCAGGCCCATGACTTCCATCATCATCTGGTTAGAGTTGGCCGTGCCATAGAAAGTACAGGTGCCCGCGCCATGATAGCTGGCGCTTTCGGACTCCAGCAATTCGTCGCGGCCGACCTTGCCTTCGGCGTAAAGCTGCCGGATGCGGACCTTTTCCTTGTTGGCGAGGCCGGATGGCATCGGCCCGGCGGGAATGAGGATGGTGGGCAGATGGCCAAAGCGCAGCGCCCCCATCAACAGCCCCGGCACGATCTTGTCGCAAATGCCGAGCAGCGCGACGCCCTCGAACATTGCATGGCTGAGCGACACGGCGGTCGATAGCGCAATCGTGTCGCGGCTGAACAGCGACAATTCCATGCCCGACTGGCCCTGCGTCACGCCATCGCACATGGCGGGCACGCCGCCCGCAACCTGCGCCGTGGCACCCACTTCGCGCGCGGCGATCTTGATCTGTTCGGGATAGCGGCCATAGGGCTGATGCGCCGACAGCATGTCGTTATAGGCCGTGACGATGCCGATATTCATCGCCTGGCCGGTGCGGATCGCCGGCTTGTCCTCGCCGCTGGCGGCAAAGCCATGCGCCAGATTGCCGCAGGACAATTGATCGCGATTGGTGCCCGCTTCGCGACCGCGCTCGATCAGGTCGAGATAGGCGCGGCGACGCTTGGCGCTGCGCGCGACGATGCGCTCGGTCACCTTGGCGATTACGGGGTGCAGTTCACTCATGCCAGCTTGCTCCGTCACGTTCGATAAGGGCAATGGCCGATGACGGCCCCCAATTCCCCGATGAGTAGGCGGCGGGCTTCATATTGGCGTCCTTCCACCCGTCGATGATCGAATCGATCCAGGTCCATTGCGCCTCCACCTCGTCGCGGCGCACAAACAGGGTCTGGTCGCCCGCCAGCAGGTCAAGGATCAGTCGTTCATAGGCGATCCGGCGACGCTGCCCGGCAAAGGCGGCAGTCAGCGATACGTCCAGCGTCACTTCGTCCAGCAGCACTTGCCGCTCCAGTCCCGGCCGCTTCGACATGATGAGCAGGCGGATATATTCCTCCGGCTGCAACCGGATGATCAGCGTGTTCGGCTCCAGTCCGGTCCCATGCCCGTCGCGGCCGAAGATGGAGTGGCGCACCGGCTTGAATTGGATCATGATTTCGGACTGGCGCGCGGGCATCCGCTTGCCGGTGCGCAGGTAGAAGGGCACGCCCTGCCAGCGCCAATTGTCGATATGCGCCTTGAGCGCCACGAAGGTTTCGGTGTCCGATGGCTGGCCGAGTTCATCGGCATAGCCGGTCACGATCTGGCCACCGACTGCGCCCGGCGTATATTGGCCGCGCACGCTATGCGTCTTGACCGTTTCCGCCGTCATCGGCCGCAACGACCGCAGCGCCTTCACCTTCTCGTCGCGCACGGCGGTCGGGTCCATGCGGGCGGGCGGCTCCATCGCGATGATCGACAGGATTTGCAGCATATGATTCTGCACCATGTCGCGCAGCGCGCCGACACCGTCATAATAGGATACGCGCCCTTCCAGCCCCACGGTCTCGCCCACCGTGATCTGGACATGGTCGATCGCGGTGGCATTCCACAGCGGCTCGAACATGACATTGCCGAAGCGCAGCGCCAGCAGGTTCTGGACCGTTTCCTTGCCCAGATAATGGTCGACGCGGAAAATCTGCTCTTCGGCGAACATCGCGCCGATGCCGTCATTGACCTCCTTGGAAGAAGCCAGGTCCTTGCCGATCGGCTTTTCCATCGCGATCCGCGTCAGCGGCGTGATGAGTCCCGCTTCGGCCAGCCCTTGCGCGGTGGGCGCGAACAGGGACGGGGGGGTGGAAAGATAGACCGACAGGCCGCGCTCCAACCGCCCATCGATACGCTCAGCCAGCGCGACGAACTGCTCGGCCTTGCCCGCCTCGACCGGCTGATAGACGATCATCTGGCCGAATGTCGCGGCGGTCTCGGCATCATAGCGATCCGACGCCAGGAATTGGCGCAATGCGGCATCGACATCCGCCCGAAAATCCTCGTCGCTCATCGGCGACCGTGCCGACGCGACGATCAGGAAATCGTCGGGCAGCAGTCCATCCGCCAACAGATTGTAAAGCGAGGGGAAGATCATGCGGCGCGCCAGATCACCGGTGGCACCAAATAACAGGAACGTGGCAGACGATTCGGTCAAAGGATGGTCCTTCTCCGTTGAAATTATCTATGTCTGCACGAAGCGGCTCTTATAACGCGGGCGGATCATAGCGCAAGTCAGGCTATCGCCCCTTGGCCCGCATCGCAACATATGCCGAAAACCGCCGTCAATTGATGATCGAGACTGGCAAAGCCATTTTCGGCTGGACGCCCGCGTCGGATTTTGCCATTTGGCCTCACCCAGCCGTGCGGGCGTGGTGAAACTGGTAGACGCGCCGGACTCAAAATCCGGTTCCGCAAGGAGTGTCGGTTCGATTCCGACCGCCCGCACCAAATATGATCAGACTGATGATCATACCGGATGAACAGCAAAATCTTTTCAATAGCCCACGGCATATCCCATGCGGCGGGGATCGCTGCCGCCCATGCGTGCGCCGGACGGATCGACCATGACGCCCTGGATGCTGCCGGTGGCGAAGGCGCCGACCATCTCGACGCTATGGCCTTTGGCCTTCAACGCCGAGACATCCGCGGGCGCAAAACGATCCTCCAATTGTACGGAGATGGCAGCACCCGGCTTGTAGAAACTGGGTTTGGCATTGAGCGCGAAACGCGGCGCTTCAATCGCTTGCTGGATCGGCATGTCCAGGTCGAGGGCGTTGATGAGGAATTGGAACTGGGTCTGCCCGATCGTCTCGCCGCCGGGCGTGCCGCACACCAGCTTCAATTGCCCCTTGTCCAGCACGATGATGGGGCCGTTGCCGAGCAGCGCACGCTTGCCCGGCGCCACGGCATTGGGATGACCGGCATAGGGGGCGGTCGACCCGACGCGCAGGCCATTATTGCACAACAGGCCGGTGTCGCCCATCACCACCGACGTCCCAAAGCCGCCGCCGATCGTCGTCGTGACGGCAATGGCATTGCCCTCCTTGTCCACCACCGACAGGCTCGTGGTGTCGCCGCCGCGTGTGTCTTCATCGGCGGCGGGTCGATCAGGCTGCATGCTCGTGGCCAGTGCCGCGCCTTCGGGAAAGGTGATGGCTTGCATGCGGTCGATCAGTTTGCGTCGCGTCGCGGCGAAGTCCTTGGACAGTAATGTCGCGACGGGCACATCCACGAAGCGGGGATCGCCCGCATAGCGATAGACATCGGCCTTGGTGATCTTGATTGCCTCGATCAGCAGATGCGTGAGACTGGCGCGATCGCTGGCAAGGGACGCGATATCCCAGCCCTCCACGATGTTGAGCTGTTCGCATAGTTCCAGCCCGGTGCGCGAGGTGAGCGGACTGCAATAGACGTCCAGCCCGCGATAGACGGTCGAGACGGGTTCGTCCCAGATAGGCCGATAGGCGCGCATATCCTCCATGCGCAGCCAGCCGCCATTGGCCTGCGAAAAGCGCGTCATGTCCTGCGCGATCGGGCCGCTGTAGAAATGATCATAAGCGGCGGACAGTGCCTTGTCCCGGTCGGCCCCGCCTTTGAGCGCCCGCGTTTCCGCGTCGGCGAGACTTTGGAAGGTGCGCGCCAGCGGTATATTGCGGAAAATAGAACGCGGCGCAGGTGGCTGGCCATCGGGCAGGAAGATAGCCGCGCTGGTGGGATGGCGCGCCAGTACCGCTTGCTGGCGGCGGATGAACATCGCGATCGAGGCGTCCAGCGGATGCCCATCGTGCGCATAGCCGATGGCAGGTTCCAGCAATGTCGCCAGCGGCAGCCGCCCATATCTTTGGGCCAGCGCGATCCAGCCACCGAACGCGCCCGGCACCGCTACAGCCTTATGTCCGCTGTCCAGTTCCTTGGGATCGACGTTCGGGTCGAGCAAGGCAGGCGCACCCCCGGTAAAGGCGAGCGACTGCACCTTGCCACTACGTCGTTCGAAACAAGTGGCAAAGCCATTGCCCGCCGCGCTCGATGCCCAGGGTTCGACGACATTCATCACGGCCATAGCGGCAACGGCGGCGTCTGCGGCCGTGCCGCCCTGCATCAGCATGCGCGTCCCCGCCATCGCCGCCAGCGGATGCCCCGCCGCGACGCCGCCATGGGGCATCGGCACTTCGACGCGATGTGCCCTTGCCACCGCCGGGCTGCTGCGTGGGGCATCGGGCGCCCTGTCGCCCGACTGGGCCAGAGCCGCTCGACCGGGCAGGCCGAGCAGCGCTGCGCCTGCGAACCCCGCCGCGATCAGATCGCGACGGGCCAGACCTTCATCCCGCATCAGAAGGACTTTTTGATGCTGGTGTACCAATAGCGCGCCTGCGGCTGATACAGGCTGGACAGATAACCGCCCGACGCGAGCGGTGGATCCTTGTCGAAGATGTTGCGCGCACCCACGGTGATCGCCGTTCCCTTCATCATGCCGCTGTCGAATTTATAGGTGGCAAAAAGGTTCACGGTCGTCTGCCCCTTGACCACGAACCGGTTGCCGTCCGCATCGAACACCGCGTCCTGATAGACATCATCGATGAACTGGGTGAAGGCACCGATCGTCACTGGGCCATAGTCCCAGGTCAGGTTGGCGGAAATGCGCCAGCGTGGCTGGCCATCGCGGCCCACCACATCGCCGCCACCGGGAACAGGCACGGCCGCATTGATCTCGCCCGCCGCCTGGCCATCGGTCACCGCCTGCACGGCTGCGGGGGCATCAAGCTGATATTTGATGAGGCGCGCGGCGTTCACGTTCAGCCCGAACTTGCCGAAATTGGTGGTGCCGACACGATAGTCGAGGTTGAAGTCGATGCCATCGACCTGGATCGGCAACAGGTTCTGGAAGGGGGCCGTCACGTAAAGCAGCTCACCCACTGGTGCCAAGCCCGTGCCCGCCACCAGCGCGATGTCGTCCGCCGTGGGTTCGCGGCGCACAACGGCAGGATTGCTGCTGCCCTGGACCCGCAACAGATAGTCGAGATTGAGCGCATTTTGATAATCGAGCAGACCCACGACGCCCTTCTGCTTGATCCGCCAGCGATCAACGGTGAAGGTCACATTGCCCCAACCTTCGGGCAGCGGCGGCTGGAACACGGCGCCGAAGTTCCAGCTGGTGGATTCTTCGGGCTTCAAATCGGGATTGCCGCCCGACCGCCGCAGCACCGACACGTTGCGCGCGCATTGGGAGAAAGTGCTGATGCGCCCGGCGCGCAGGTCCGCTTCGCACAGCACATATTCGGTGCCGCCATTGACGCGGTCCAGCGTCGCGGTGTTGATGACTTCCAGGTTCGGCGCACGGAAACCTTGCGACCAGGAACCGCGCAGGCGGAAGCCTTGCAACAGATCCCAGCTCGCCGCGATCTTCGGCTTGGCTACATCGCCCACATCGCTATACCGCTCATAGCGCCCGGCGATCTGGATATCGAAGGATCGGATCATGGGGATTTCCATGTCCGGGCTGACCAAAGGCAGAGCGATTTCGGCATAGGCGGACCAGACCTTGCGCTTGCCCGATACGTCGGGGCTGGGGCTGGCCCCCATCAGGTCAGACCCGTAGAAGATGCCCGTGACCGCATCGGTATAGGTGATGTCGACACCGGCCTCACCGCCTTGCCGAGGATCGCGATTGTCGTCGAAGGTTTCGCGCCGGAACTCGACGCCGGTGGCGATGCCGATGCTGTTCCCCGCCCACAGACCGATCAGATTGGCATTGGAAATCTTCAAATCCCAAAGCGCCAGCGACGTCTTGTTGCGACGGGTGGACTGGATGCGGAAGCTGTCGACGATCGCATCGGCATTGGGCGTGCCGTCACCAACCGAGGGATCAGACAGGCTGCCGCCATTGAATGGGTTATAGGCATCAGACGTCGTCTTGTTGATCGCCGCTTGCAGCAGGCTGCTGGACGTGCCGTCCATAGTGTCTTTGACCGTCGCCCAGCTATATAGCCCCGCCGACTCCCAGTTCCAGTCGCCGAACATGCCGCGCAGGCCACCGAGAATGCGATATTGCCGGTTGGTCACATTAACGTTGCGCAGCCCTACATCGACATAGTTGAGGCTGCGGATGGTAACCGGCAGTCCTTCGTCCGGAATATTGAGGCCGGGAAGACGATTGGGCGAGCCGACAGGGCCAAAGGGGTTCCAATAGGCGTCCGCCGCCACCGTGATCGGGATGTTGGCGAGCGATCCGCCCGTGCCGATATTCGCTTCGGTCTTGCCCTGATAGAAACCCAGTTCGCCGAAGAAATCGAGATTGTCGGTCAGTTCATAATTGATGAAGCTGAACAGGTTGATGCGCTTGACCGATGGCTGGGTGGTCAGGTCGGCAAATGTCGCATTCGGATTGAAGCGCAGGTTGGAATCGACGTTCGCCATCTGCGTCGTGCCGCTGCCATCATCATAGCACATGCCCGGCGTACCGGCCGCAACCTGACAACCGGCATTGGTCGATGGCTGGATATGGAATTGGCGCGATGCATTGGTAAGCGCGACGCCATTGCTGGTGATCACTCCGGTCCCGGTCGCCTGGAACGTGCCCCAGGGTGTACTGGTCGATGTCCCGTTGAAGCTTGCATTGTTGGCAAAGGGCGTGCCCGCGACGAAGGATCGCCGGTCGGCCGTGGCCGTATAGTCCTGGTCACGCAGATAGAGTTTGGACTTTTGCGCATAGCCGCCAAAGAGCGACACATTGCCCCGGCCGCCGCCGAAATTGAACCCGACGAGGCCATTGACGGTGAACTCACGCAAATTGGTGCCTTCCGCCCCGCCATATTGCGCGTCGAAGGTCGCCCCGGTGAAGTTGGATTTGAGTACGTTGTTGACGACGCCCGCAACGGCATCCGACCCATAAAGCGCCGCCGCGCCATCGCGCAGCACCTCGACGCGCTCGATCGCGCCGACGGGGATGGTGTTGGCGTTGAAGCCGAAGGTTGGCACGCCGGAATCGATGACCCCGGTAATCGCCTGCGATGTGGGATGCAGGACGGTGCGGCGGCCATTGATCAGCAGCAGCGTGTTGCCTTGACCCAGGCCGCGCAATGACACGGTGGACACGTCGCCGCGCGCGGCATTGCCCGATCCGCCGCCCAGCACCTGCTCATTGAAGGTCACGCCGCCGAGCTGCGGGATGGAGCGGAACAGGTCCGCGCCGGAAACGGCCGCGACGGCATCGACCTGTTCCTGACCGACGACGGTGACGGGCAGGGCACCGGTCGTCTTCGCGCCCCTGATCTGGGTGCCGACGACGACGATTTCGGCGCGGCTTTCGCCTTGCGGCTCGGCGGGCAACCCCATGGTCGGCGCGTCCGACATGGTGCCGCCCGTCTCCAGTTGCGCAAACGCAATCGGCTTCAACGCCGCAACCGCGCCGGGTTCGGCGCTGAGGCTGCGATCGCGCAGGGTGACGACATCGTTGCGGTCGGAGGAGATGACGAGATCGGTGCCCCGGATGATATGTTTGAGCGCCTGCCGCGCGTCATGGGCACCATAAAGACGGGGTGTGCGACTGTGGCGCAGCTTTTTGGATGGCGCGATGATCTGCAGGCCGCTTTGCAACGCGAAGGAGGGCAGCGTATCCACCGCGCGTCCTTCGGGCAGGTCGAAATTGCGTTGCTGGGCGCTGGCTGTCCCACTTGTCAGCGCCAATGCAGCGGCGCTGCTCCCCAGCAGCATGGTAAAGATCTTCGTCTTGTTCATCATGTTCCCCCATTTCCCTCCCACACGGACGCGCGCCAGCGGACGCACGCAGCCAAGGCGCCACGCGATGGTCGATCACTCACTGAAAATTCCGTTTCTGGGCCGACTCATTCGCCCGGCCAGGCGATGCCGATCGGCCCCTTTTCCGGGTGCCCGACATCCTCTCCAGATCACGGCTTGGAGGCGAATGCTGCCGCAGATCACAGTGGAAAGACACGAGAGCGGAAAATATCCGCCATCGTGCCTGTCACATTTTTTTCATGCTGTTCTAGCGGCGGATTTGGGCGTGCCTTTCGTTGCTACAGACGATCGTCGATGTAAGGGGTCGACCTATTCTGGATAGCAGAGCCATATGGCTGGCACGCCACATCTGTCCGCATGAACCAGCGCTGCGCCGCTGGCTGGCGGGGCGCGTGCAATATGGCTTTCTGCTCGATGATGTCGTGCAGGAAACCTATGCGAAGCTCGCGACCCTGCCGTCGGTCGACCATATCGAAAATCCACGCGCCTATTTCTTTCGTGCGGCGCTTTCGGTCATCGTTACCGAAGTGCGGCGCGCGCCGGTCGTCTCGATGGAGACGCTGAGCGAGATTGATCGGCTGAGCATCGAGTCCGGGGTTCTGCCGCCGGACGTGCAAGCGGAACAGCGCGAGGAGTTCCGGTTGGTGGCGGAGGCGATCGACCAGTTGCCGGCCAAATGCCGCGAAGTTTTCATCCTGCGCAAAGTCCATGGATTGTCGCAGCGCGAAACCGCGCAAAAGCTGGGTTTGTCGGAAAGCACGGTCGAAAAACATGTCGGCCGCGGCATCCGCACCCTGATAAATATTTTCGGACGTGGCGGAAAAACCGGCCATGTCGCGTCTAACGACCGAATTTCAAATGCAGAGCCATATGACAGTCAGGGAAAGCAGCGCGGAGATAGAACAACAGGCGACCCTCTGGGCGGCCCGCTGTGACGCGACTGGTCTCAGCGCCGCCGACAGACGGGAGCTGGACGCCTGGCTCGCCGGGGACAGTCGCCGCATGGGTGCCTGGGCGATGGCCCGCGCGACGCTCGCCCGCGTCGAACTGGCGCAAACCGACGAACAGGCGATCCATGCCGCGACCACCAAGGTCGGCGCGACGCGCAGGCAAATCCTGTGGGGCGCTGGCGCGGCGGTTGCGGCCTCGGCGGTCGCCGCCGTCGGGCTGCACCTGTCGGGGCAGGGCACCTATTATGAGACAGCCAAGGGCGAAATGCTGCGGGTGGCGCTTCCCGATGGCAGCGTGGTCAATCTCAACACCGCCAGCCGCATCGAAGTGCGATTCACGCCGCAGACCCGCACCGTGATATTGACGCGGGGCGAAGCGCTGTTCGATGTCGCGAAAAACAAGGCCGTCCCCTTCGTGGTGGAGGCGGGCGATGCGCGGGTTCGCGCGGTCGGCACGGCCTTCACTGTCCGGCGGCAAGCGGATCGCGCCGTTGGCGTGATCGTCAGCGAAGGCGTGGTCGAACTGAGCCGTCGCAACGTCGCGACCCGGCCGGTCCGGCTGGTCCAGGGGATGCGCGCAGCGGTCGATCCGGCGGCGGCCAGTCCCATCGAGACGGCCCGGATTTCGCCCGATGCGATCGCGCAGGAACTCTATTGGCGCGAAGGGATGATCGCTTTTCGCGACACCTCCCTCGCGCAGGCGGCGGCGGAATTTGCGCGTTATAATGACGAGAAGATCATGATTGCCGACCCGCTGATCGCGCAGGAAACGATCACGGGGCTGTTTGTCGCCAATGATCCGCATGGCTTTGCGAAGGCGGCAGCCGAAAGCCTGGGCCTGGCGACGCGGATGGACGGTAACCGGATCATCCTTGGTCCCATCTGACATATTGGCGCCGGATAAAGCGTATCGGCGCAGGAAAAAACGGGGAGTTTCAACGATGAACGATGAGAACCCGATTACGGGAATGAACCGTCGTGCCTTGGGCAAATGGGCTTTGGCGACCGGAGCCGCCGCGATCGCCGGGCCGATCGGCACCAGCGCCCAGGCGCAAACGCCGCCGCCAGAACCAACGCGCCTCAAAAGCGCTGGCGAAACCCTCCGCCCGGAAATCGTCGGCCAGTTCGGCATCGTTGCGGCTGGCCGCCATTATGCGGTCGCCGCGGGCACCCGCATCTTGATGGCAGGCGGCAACGCGATCGATGCGGGCGTCGCCGCGGTCTTTGCCGCCGCCGTTACCGAAATTTCCCATTTCGGCTTTGGCGGGGAAGCCCCCACCATCATCTATGATGCGGCCACGAAGAAGGCGTCGGTCATCAATGGTCAGGGGACAGCCCCCGCGCTTGCGACCGTCGATCAGTTCGCCGCGCTGGGCGTGATACCGGGCAACGGCCCCAATGGCGGCACGGTCCCGGCGATGGTGGACGCCATGGCGCTGGCGCTCCAGCTCAACGGCACGATGACGCTGGACCAGGTGATGGCACCGGCGATCGAACTGGCGGACGGCTTCGTGATGTATAATTTCCTTGCCGAAGTGTTCGTCAGCCAGCAGAAAGCCACATCCAAATATAAAAATGCCTATGACGCCTATTATCCCGGCGGCAGGCTGCCGCGCACCGGGGAGATATTTCGCCAGCCCAATCTCGCACGCACGATGCGGACGATCGCCACCGCCGATCGGCAGGCCTTTGCCCGGACGAAGGACCGCGAGGCCGCGATCCAGGCCGGGCGCGATGCCTTCTACAAGGGCGACATCGCCCGCCGCATCGGTGCCGCGATGGAAGCCGATGGCGGGCTGATGCGCTATGAGGATCTGGCGAACTATAAAGGCCGGGTCGAACCACCGGCGATCGCGCAGGTATTCGGCTATACCGTGTGCAAGGGTGGCTTCTGGAGCCAGGGACCAGCGCTGCTGCTGGCGCTCAACATTGCCGAAGCCGCTGGAATCGGTGCGATGGCGCCGGGCAGCGACGCCTATCTGCATATACTCGCCGAGGCGATCAAACTCGCCTTCGATGATCGCAACGCCTTCTTCGGCGATCCCGATTTCGCCAGCGTGCCGATGCAAGGTCTGTTGTCCAAACCCTATGCCGCCGCCCGCGCCAGGGACATCCGGGCGCATGCGTCATTGGAGCATCGCTATGGCGACCCTTGGGCCTTTGAAGGACGCAAGCGCGACACGCCTTCGTTCACCCCGCGCATGCTGAAAAAGCCGCCGGTGCCCACCGCCGATACGACCGCGATCGAAGTGGTGGACCGCCACGGCAATCTGTTCAGCTGCACGCCAAGCTCCGGCTGGATGCTGGGCGGTGCCTATATTGCGGGCGATACCGGCGTGCCGATGAGCAACCGGATGACGATCTTCGATCTCGATCCCGACAGCCCGAATGTGCTTGTTCCCGGCAAACGACCGCGCACGACGTTGTCGCCATCTTTGGTCTTGAAGGACGGCGCGCCCTTCCTGGCGATCGGTACGCCGGGCGGCGACAATCAGGACCAGCAGATCATGAACGTGCTGCTGCGCGTCCTCGCCTTCGGTGAGCCGCTCCAGGCGGCGATCGAGGCACCGCGCATAAATTCCAATCATTTCCACGGCTCCTTCGGCGTCAAGAAGGACGAGCCGGGCGTGCTGGAGATTGAGGATCGCGTGCCCCCGGCGGTGCGCGATGCGCTGACCGCGCGGGGGCACAAGCTGGATGTATTGGGGCCATTTGGCGTCTCGACGGGCATCGTCGCTGCGGGCGTGGTGCCTGAAACCGGCACCTTGCGCGGCGGCGCGGACGTGCGGCGGGAACGCTACGTCTTTGGCTGGTAGGGAATGATCGGGGAAATTATCATGAACATACGGCTCACACCCTTCGTTATCGCCCTGATGGCCAGCACTGCCAATCCGGCCATCGCCCAACCTGCCAATCTGCCCCCGCCCGGTGGCGAGACACCGATCGCCTTCGACGTGCATGAAGGGACGTCGATGGCCGTGTCCGTTTCGCCGAACGGCAAGTGGCTGGCGGTCGATCTGCAGGGCAGTCTGTGGATCATCCCGGTCAAAGGCGGGAAGGCAAGGCGGATCACCGACTATTTCAATGACGCGCGTCAGCCGGTTTGGTCGCCCGATGGGGAGCGGCTTGTCTACTTCGCCTATCGCGATGGTGGCTATGACCTGTGGAGCATCAAGCCCGACGGCAGCGACATGCACAAGCTGACCGAAGGCACGTTCGATGATCGCGAGCCGGTCTTTTCGCCGGACGGCAAGACGCTCGCCTTTTCGTCGGATCGTAGCGGCAATTACGACATCTGGACGCTCGACATCGCAACCGGCGCGATCAAGCAGGTCAGCAGCAACGCGCGCGAGGACCGGTTGCCGACCTGGTCACCCGATGGCGCGCGGATCGCTTATTCCGGCGGGCAGGGGATGGCGAGCGCCATCTATGTCGTCGATCTCGCGACGGGGCAGGAAAGCCTGTTGAAACAGGCCGAAGGAAGGGCCGAAGCGCCGTCATTCGGGCCATCGGGGCAACTGGCTTATGTCGTGCAGGACGACACGGGCAGCCATCTGGCAATCGACGGCAAGATCGTCAGTGGCAAGGAAAATGTCTTTCCTTTCCGCATAAGCTGGGATCAGGCAGGCGGCTATTTCTACGTGTCGGACGGCAAGATCCGCCGGGGCGGGGCAAAGGCGACCTCAACGATCGACTTCGCCGCCACGCTGGAGGTCGTGAAACCCAGTTATAAGCGGGCCAAGCGCGATTGGGATTCGACCGCGCCGCGCAAGGCGCTGGGCATCGTGCATCCGCGTATCTCCCCCGATGGCAGTCGCATCGCCTTCGTCGCGCTCGGCGATCTCTATGTCGTCTCGTCCAAGGGCGGGGTGCCGGAAAACCTGACCAAGGACGCCGCGCTCGACGCTGATCCCGCCTGGTCGCCCGATGGGCAGAGCATTGTGTTCAGTTCGGATCGGGTCGGCGGTCTGCCGCAGCTCTGGATCAAGGATCTGAAAACGGGCACGGATCGGCAACTGACCAAGCTCGATACGCAGCCGCTCGGCGCGGCCTGGTCGCCCGATGGCACGCGCGTCGCTTTCATCGACGTCGATGGTCGTTGGGGCGTGGCAGGTGTCTGCGTGGTGGATGTCGCGACCGGCAAGGTCACACGGCTGCAGACCTCGCTTGGCCAGCCCGGCAGTCCGAACTGGTCATCGGACGGCAAATATGTGGCGATCAGCCTGTCCTACAAATTTTCCAACAGCTTCCGCGAAGGCACCAACCAGGTCTATGTGATACCGGCCGATGGCAAAGGCGAGCCATTCTGGCAGATTCCGGATGCCAATATGTCACTCGACACGCGCAGCGGCAGCGGCCCCGCCTGGTCGCCCGACGGCACGAAGATGGCGGGCATCTATGAAGGACTGCTCAAGGTCTGGCCCGTGGACAAGGCGGGCAAGCCATTGGGGCCAGTGCGCAGCCAGACGAACGACACCGCCTTCTACCCGACCTGGACAGCGGATTCGAACACGCTTCTCTATCAATCCAACGACATGCTGAAGACGATCAACCTGGCGACCGGCGTCACGACCGACGTGCCGATCGACCTGCATTATCGTCTGGCCAAGCCGACGGGCCGCACCGTCGTCCATGTCAGCCATCTGATCGACTCCGTCACCGATGCGACCCAGCATGACAAAGACATCATCATCGACGGCAATCGTATCGCGCAGGTCCGCGATCATGACCCGGCGCTGCATGAGGGGGGCACGGTCATCGACGGCACCGGCCTTACCGCCATGCCCGGCCTCATCGAATATCATTCCCATGTCCAAAAGGATTTCGGCTCGAACCTGGAAAAGGCGTGGCTGGCCTATGGCATCACCACGGTCCGCGATCCCGGCACGCAAGTCTATGACGCCGTCGAGGATCGGGAAGCGGCGGAGGCAGGCGTGCGCCCCAGCCCGCGCCTCTATGTCGGGGGACCGCTGCTCGAATGGCAGCGTGTCTATTACAAGATGGGTGTGGCCGTTTCCGGACCAGCGCATCTCGAACGCGAACTCGAACGCGCCCGGCTGCTGCAATATGATGTCGTCAAAAGCTATGTCCGCATGCCCGACCTCTACCAGCGGCGCATCGTCGAGGCGGCGCACGACATGGGCATTCCCGTATCGGGCCATGAAATCTATCCGGCCGCCTATAGCGGCGTCGATGGCACCGAACATATGGGGGCGACCAGCCGCCGCGGCTATTCGCCCAAGCAAGGACCGGGCGGCATGGCCTATGACGATGTCATCCAACTGTTCGGCCGAAGTGGCCGGACGCTGACGCCCACCAATTTCGGGGCGCTGACCGGTTATCTGGAAAAGAACCCCGACTATCGAACCGATCCGCGCGTGAACCTCTATCCCAGCTGGGCGCGGGAAAGCGTGACGGGCGACAATGATCCCATGGCACGGATGGTTCGCCCGCTGCTGGCAGGGGGCCTCATCAGCCTCAAGAAAATCTATGATGCAGGGGCGCAAGTCGTCGCGGGAACTGACACGATGATTGCAACCAATCTCCACGCGGAGATTGCGTCTTATGTCGATGCCGGGCTTACGCCATTCCAGGCGCTGCAGACGGCTACGGTCAACGCGGCCAAGGCGCTCAACCTTGATGCCGGGACACTGGAAGCCGGGAAGCTCGCGGACATCGCGCTGGTGGAAGGCGATCCGCGCGAGAATATCGCCAACAGCTTCAAGGTGCGCAGCGTGATCGCCAATGGAGTCGTCCACCATGTCGATGATCTGGTGAAGCCCAACCCGTGAAGGTCGCCCGATCGGGAAATAATTGGTGACCCCTACGAGAATCGAACTCGTGCTTCAGCCGTGAGAGGGCCGCGTCCTAACCGCTAGACGAAGGGGCCATGTGACCGCGCTCAGGCGGTCCACAGAGGCGCGCTTTAGGAAGACGGCGTAATCGCGTCAAGCGAAACAGCGTCCCACCGCCAACCGAGCCTCATAAAAAACCACCCCATGCAGAGCATGGGGTGGCCAAGGTTCAGGGAGGAGACGCCTCCAAAGGGGGAGGCGCCCATACGATACACCCGAAAGGGGGGCAGGTGCACCGCATGATTGATAGATAGGGCAGGATGCTTCGCCTTACAAGGGGGGAAGCACCGCCCTTTCTATCAATTATTTGAACCGTTTCGGGTTAATAGCTGGTTCAGGCTTCGGCCGGCTGCGGTGCGGCGGGAAGGGCGATCGGCCCCTTGCCCTGCGAAACCTGCGTTTCGAAAATTTCGCGCATCAGCTGCAACGAGAAGAGATGGGCGTAGATCAGTGGCAGCATGCCGTTCTGGTTGATCTTGCGCAGCTGGTCGCCGCGCATGTCGCGCAGCTTTTCCTCGTTGATCATGCGGAAGCCGCGATAGACGAAGGGCTGTTCGTTGACGGGCGTCTGAATCGACACTTCGCCATCCATCAGCAGGTCCATGTCCTGCAATTCGCGCACGAACTGGCTGGTGCGCGCGGCGGCCTGTTCGAAATCCTCGCAGAATTTCAGAACGCCCTGGGTCAGTTCGCTGGGCTTGCCGTCCTGGAACAGCGCGGTGCCTTCCTCGAACGCGCCGATCGCCGAGCTGGTCGGGTCGAAGCACAGCGACAATTCCTCGCTATCGGGACGCAGCTTGGCCAGCATCCAGGGATAGCGACGGACATAGGCGGGGACATAGGCCGGGCCGCGCAGCTTGCCTTCGTCATCGACAAAGACGTTCACGCCTTCGTTAAGGCCCATCAGCGCCAGCGGCACCGAATCGGCGCCCGACGAAAAGATGATCGGCACGAAGCGCTGGGCCGACACGAACTCGTCGATCGTCAACGGCACGGCATGCTGGCTGACCAGGAACGGTGCGGCATCGACCGTGCGGCTATGAAAATCGACATGGTCCACGCTGCTGAGCGGCAGCAGGTCGTTGTAGAAGATCGGCAGATTGTTCGCGGGCGCGCTGGCCATGATCAAATATCCATTCTTGCAGGCAGCGGTTTTTCAGGCACGCCGCAGGTCCGATGATTGGGGCAGGGCGATAATCACCTTGGCGACGCCGTGCAATCGCTTTGTCGCGGTCAGGCTTCTCCGGGCAACGGTATCAGCTTGCCGGGGTTCATGATGCCCTTGGGGTCGAACGCCGTCTTGATCGCGCGCAACGCGCCGATCCGCGCGGGACTGGCCAGTCGTCCGAGTTCCGCGCGCTTCATCTGGCCGATGCCATGCTCGGCCGAAATCGATCCGCCCGCTGCTACCACCGCATCATGGACGAAGGCGTTGATCGCCTGACCCTGCGCCGCGATCCACGCCGGACCGTCGCTGGTGCCCTTTGGCGCGCGGACATGAAAATGGACATTGCCATCGCCCAGATGCCCGAAGGAGGAGGCGGTCGTGCCGGGGAAGCGCGCCTGCGCCGCCTGCGCCGCGTCGATCATGAAGGCCGGCATCCGCGCGACCGGCACGCTAATGTCATATTGCAGCGCTGGCCCCTGCGCCTTTTCCGATTCCGACAGGGATTCGCGGATGCGCCAGAAAGCATCGGCCTGCGCCTCATTCGCAGCGATGGCCGCGTCGATCGCCAGCTCCCGCTCGAACGCATCGGTCAGCGCCTGTTCCAGCCGCTCGGCCGGGCTGGGGTCGTTCAGGTCGGCATGATCCACCTCGATCAGCACATGCCAAGGTGTGCGCGTCTCGATCGGGCTGCGCGTGCCGGGGATGTGCCCCAAAACGAAGCCCAGCGTTTCGTCGGCGATGACCTCGAACCCCTCCACGCTATCACCCAATTGCGCCTCGACCAGCCGCAGCAGCGCCAGCGCATCGGCGGGGGAAGCGACGCCAACCCAGCCGACGGCGCGGGCGGCAATGGCGGGGACCAGTCGCAACGCCGCCGCCGTGACGATGCCCAGCGTCCCTTCCGCGCCGATCAGCAATTGCTTGATGTCATAGCCGCGATTGTCTTTCTTCAGCGCATCCAGCCCGTCGAAGATACTCCCATCGGGCAGCACCACCTCCACCCCCTCCACCAGCGCGCGCATCGTGCCATGCCGCAGCACCTGGGTTCCGCCCGCATTGGTGGACACCAGTCCGCCGATCGTCGCCGATCCCTTCGCGCCGAGGCTCAGCGGAAAGCGCCGACCCACATCCTCCGCCGCGTCATGCAGCACGCTCAGGATCACGCCCGCCTCGCACACCGCCAGATTATCGTCGGCCGACAGGCTGCGGATCGCGTTCATCCGGCGCAGGGACAGGATCAGCGCCGATCCGTCGGCGGGCGGCGTCGCACCCCCGACCATCGACGTATTGCCCCCCTGTGGCACCAACGCGACGCCCAGTTCGGCGGCCAGCGCGACCGTCGCCGCCACCTCCTGCGTCGACGCAGGCGCCAGGATCGCAGCCGCCGTGCCATGATAACGCCCGCGCCAGTCGCTCGTCCATGGCGCGATGTCGTCCGGGTCGGTGACGACGCCCTTCGGCCCAAGCAGCGCGGCGAAGCGCGCAATGATGTCCTGTCCAATCATGGGACCGTCTATGCGCGCAAATTCATCGACGGTTCAACCACTCGTCGATAGCGTGCCATTCCCATAAGGGGTCCGCTTTGTTTCATTCCATCCTGCTACTGCTTGCCGCGCCAGGCGCGCAGCCCGTGCAATGGGCGCAATTGACGATCGAGCGGCGCGTCATCATGCGCGTGCCCATGGTCCGCAAGGGCAAGGCGCCTGTGCGCATCACACCCGATGCCGCCGATGATTGGGACGAAAAGAAAGGGCCACGCTGCGTCGCGCTCCGCTCGATTCGCGCCGCTAGCATCATCGTGCGCAATGGCGTGGATCTCATCCTCGCCGATCAGCATCGCTACCGCGCCCGGCTGGAAAAGGGGTGCGATTCGGCGGGCTTTTATTCGGGCTTCTATGTCGAGCCGGATGCGGACGGATCGCTCTGTTCGGGACGCGACGAATTGCAGGCGCGCAGCGGCATGAGCTGTGCGATCGACAGTTTCCGCCGCCTCGTCGCCGCCGACGACTGATCGCGATCCCCAAGGCCCCGAATTACGGGATTTTCTTGACAAGTGGCCGATATTTCCGCACTGCGCGGCCGATTTCCATCGTGCGGACTGGCAGGATGGGGCAACCTCCTGTTCCCGGACCATTGAATGACTTTTGCCGATCTCGGCCTTTCCGACGAATTGCTCAGGGCCGTAACCGAATCCGGTTACGACACGCCCACCCCCATTCAGGCGCAGGCAATTCCTTCCGTCCTGATGATGCGCGACATCATCGGCATTGCGCAGACGGGAACGGGCAAGACGGCCAGCTTCGTGCTGCCGATGATCGACATTCTCGCCCATGGACGCAGCCGCGCGCGGATGCCGCGCTCGCTGATCCTGGAGCCGACCCGTGAACTCGCCGCCCAGGTGGCGGAGAATTTCGAGAAATACGGCAAATATCACAAGCTCTCGATGGCCCTGCTGATCGGTGGCGTGTCGATGGGCGACCAGCTCGCGGCGCTCGAAAAGGGCGTGGACGTGCTGATCGCGACGCCGGGGCGCCTGATGGACCTGTTCGGTCGCGGCAAGATCATGCTCAACGGCTGCTCGCTGCTGGTCATCGACGAAGCCGACCGGATGCTCGACATGGGTTTCATCCCGGATATCGAGGAAATCTGCACCAAGCTGCCCGCGCAGCGCCAGACCTTGCTGTTTTCCGCGACGATGCCGCCGGTGATCAAGAAGCTGGCCGACAAATTCCTGTCCAACCCCAAGTCGATCGAAGTCGCGCGGCCAGCCAGCGCCTCGATCAACATCACCCAGCGGTTGGTAAAGGTCGATGCACGCAAGAAGCGGACCGTCCTCGCCAAGATGCTGGCGGAGGCTGACGTCACCAGCGCGGTCATCTTCTGCAACCGCAAGACCACGGTGCGGGATCTGAACAAGAGCCTGCAACGCGACGGCTTCAAGTCGGGCGAAATCCATGGCGACATCGACCAGGGATCGCGCATCGCCGAACTGGAACGCTTCCGCGCGGGCACCGTCAACATCCTCGTTGCATCGGACGTCGCGGCGCGCGGGCTGGACATCAAGGGCGTCAGCCATGTGTTCAACTATGACGCACCCTGGCATCCGGACGATTATGTCCACCGCATCGGCCGCACCGGCCGCGCGGGCGCATCGGGCGTCGCCTACACCTTCGTCACCGAAGCGGACGCCGAAGCGATCGACAATATCCAGAAGCTGATCGGTACCAAGATCGAAGTCGTTGGCGCAGCCGAAGTTATTGCAACGGTTGAATCCACCGAAGAAGCCGCCCCTTCGCGTGCGCCGAGGGGCCGCAAGCCCCGCGCGGCAAAGCCCGCAGCCGACAAGCCCGCCCGTGCCAAGGAACCGCAGGCGCAAGCCACACCGCCTCGCGAAGAAGCGCCGGTCACGGCGGAGCCTGCCGCTGAACCGATCCGCGAAGCCCGCCCACCCCGCACCGAACGTCCCCGCGAAGAGCCAAGAGACCGCCCCGCCGCCGCCCCGCGCGCGCCGCAGCCAAACCGTGGCCGCCGCAACGAAATGGCCGATGACGATCCCGACGATGGCTGGAACGGCCCGGTTCCCGAATTCCTGAACTTCGGCTTCGACGCCTGAATTTGGGTATCGACGGGCTTTGAGTCTGTCCGCCAACGTGCAAGCCCAGCACGATGGGGGCAAACCATAAACCAACCTCATTCCCCCCTCCCGCAGGCGGGAGGGGGTTAGGGGGTGGGCCAGCGCAACGGCTGCGCTGGCCCACCCCGCTGCGACTAAATTCCCCCGGCACAAGGCCGGGGTCATTAAGTCTCGCTGCCCAGCGTCGGGTGAACAGTCCCCCGGACTGTTCAGGTCATGCCGGGGGCATGACCGACCCAACGCTCGCAAGCGGTAGGGGCGACGGATGCAGCCCGTAACCAACCGACCATCATTCCCGTAAAATCCTCCCCTGTAAGGGGAGGGGGACCGGCGCAGCCGGTGGAGGGGTGTCACCCTATCGATAGCATGACACCCCTCCGTCAGGGCTACGCCCTGCCACCTCCCCTGCTAGGGGAGGATGATTGACACCGACCAGTTATAGGCAGAACGGGCTAAATCACGGATGCCGATGAGTGGCCGCATTTGGGTCATCCGCAAACATCACACCAGCACTCTGATCCTGTGGATAGCCATGGGCGAATTTGTAGGCGAGCAATGCCTCAACTATAACCTCCTTAAAGGTGGAACGTTGTTCCGGAGGACAGGAAACCGAGTTAACGATCCAGATAAAATCGCATGCTTGTCTCAACGCATCGTTAGCCGTTGGGGTGGCAATGTATGCAGCGAAGCGTCCTGCGATCCGTTCACCTCTTATTTCAAAATATCGATCGCCTTCCGACGAACTGCCAGCGGGAACCAGTTCAAGATGACGTTGAGAGTCAACTGTCTGTCTCGCTTTGTTGTTCGCTAAAAATGCCATATGGCTGCCTTACATCAACACCCCTAATGTCTGCTTAGCGTAAGAAAAAATGTAAAGCCGACTGACCGCTTCTCACCCAGCCCCCCCCTACAACAACCCCTTAGCCCGCATACTCACATGCCCCTGCGCGCCGACGATGATATGGTCATGCACAGCGATATTCAGCCGTTTGCCCGCCTCGATGATCTGCCGCGTCACCTCTATGTCCTGACTACTGGGTTCAGGCGAACCACTGGGATGGTTGTGGACCAGGATCAGCGCCGCCGACCCCAGGTCGATGGCGCGCCGTATAACCTCGCGGACATAGATGGCGGCCTGGTCTATGGACCCATCGCCCATATTCTCATCACGGATCAGCATGTTGCGGGTGTTGAGATGCAGCACGCGCACGCGTTCCACCCCCAGATGCGCCATGTCGGCGCGCAGATAGTCGAGCAATGCCTGCCAACTCGCCAGCACCGGCCGCGCCGCGACCTCGTTGCGGAGCATCCGCAGTGCGCTCGCCTGCACGATCTTGATCGCGGCGACGCTGGTGTCGCCCATGCCCGGCACCCGCGCAATCGCATGCCAGTCCGCTGCCATCAGCCCGCCGATCCCGCCAAATTCGCGCAGCAACGCCTTGGCCAGCGGCTTGGTGTCGCGCCGGGGAATCGCCAACGCCAGCAGATATTCGATCAGTTCATGATCGTGCAGCGCGTCGCCGCCCGTCTCCGCCAGCTTCTGGCGCAGCCTTGCCCGGTGGCCTGCGCCGTCATGCGTGACTTTTGCGTCCTGCTCGGCCAAGCTCGCCCCCTTGCTACCGACCATGACGCTATGCGTTGCGGAATCGCGGGGCAAGGATATTTAGGACGGGTCGGACGTTCTGGTCCCGTCACGGACCATAGAGTGTCGCACGAAAGCCGGGGTTGGCCATAAGCATGGAAGAACAGGACGGCGAAGAGGCGATTCGCCGGGGTTGGCTGCGCTGGCTGGGTGTCGGCACGGGCACGCTTGCGCTGGTGCTGGTCGGGCTGTGGACGCAGCGCGCGCCGATCGCTGAAAATTTCGTCAGCCGCGAACTCAACCGGCGCGGCGTGCGGGCCAATTACGACCTGATCGATGTCGGCCTGCGCACCCAGCGGATCGAGGCTATCGTGCTGGGCGACCCGGCCAAACCCGATTTGACCGCGGAGTGGGTCGAAGTCGATATCGCCTTTACCGGGGTGACGCCGGCCGTGGCCGCAGTGCGGGCAGGGGGCGTGCGCCTCCATGGCAGTTACAAGGGCGGCGTGCTGAACCTTGGTGAGCTGGACAAGTTCAGCGATCCCAATTCGACCGCGCCCTTCAGCCTGCCCGACATTCTTATGTCGCTGACCGATGCCCGGCTGCGGCTGGATACCGACGCGGGCCTGCTCGGCTTGCGGATCGATGGCGATGGCGGGTTGCAGTCCGGCTTCGACGGGAAGGTTGCTGCCGTCATGCCGCGCGGGACCATGGCGGGTTGCGCGATGACCGATGGCAGCGCGCTGCTCGATATCGCCATGCGCCAGGGTCAGCCCCATCTGACCGGCCCCATCCGCGCGGCCGCTTTCGCCTGTCGCGAGGCCGCCACCGCGATCGCGCAGCCGGTCGCGGTGATCGACCTGACGCTGGGCAAGGCGTTCGAACGCTGGACCGGCCATGTCGACCTGTCGGGCGAAGCGCTCAAGTCCAACGGCCTGGTTCTCGCCAGCCCGGCAGGCCGCATCGATTTCGACGGCGGCAAGGCCGGGTCGCAAGGCCGCGCCCGCATCAATGCGGCCACGCTGGCGGGTGGTGGTAGTTTGATCGAGCAGGCCGCGCTCAACGGCGTCTGGACGTTCAAGAGCGATGAAGCGACGATGCAGGGCGATCTGTCGGGCCGGAACATCCGCCTCGCTTCGCGCGAATCGCTCGCCGCTTTCCGCGAATCGACGGCGGGCACCCCCGTCGCCCCGCTGGCGGCGCGCTTTGCCGACGCCATGGCGCGGGCAGGGGACAATAACCAACTCCGCACGAATTTAGCGCTCGTGCAACGCAGCGCCAAGGGTAGCCTCGTCCTTACCAACAGCCGCTTAGCCGCCCGCAGTGGCGCGCAGGCCGCGCTCTCGCCCGACGGCCGGGTGACGCTGGGCTGGCCAGGCGCGGGGCGGACAGCGCTCGATTGGGCGCTCGACGGCGCGATCACGACGCGGGGCGGCGGCTTGCCCCAGGCGGCGCTGCGTCTCGTGCGCCGTCCCGGCGGCGGCTTTGGCGGCGATCTGTTCGTCGATCCCTATGCGGCGGGCAATGCGCGCCTGGCGCTCGATCGCGTCCGGTTTACGGCTTCGTCCGATGGCACGACTCGTTTCGCCACGTCGCTCCGTCTTGATGGCCCCTTGCCCGACGGTCATCTGCGCGGCCTGACGCTACCCATCGAGGGGCAACTCGCCGCCAATGGCGCGCTGCGCATCAATCCGCGCTGCGTCCGCCTTTCGGTCACCGAGGCCCGCTATGGCAGTTTCGCCATCGGCCAGACCCGCCAGACCTTGTGCCCGCTCGACGGTGGCGCATTATTCGCGATGGGACCGGCTGGCATCAGCGGCGGAGCGGACATCCGCAAACTTGCCCTCTCTGGCACCAGTGGCGACAGCCCCATGCGGCTGACCGCCGACCATGCCCGTGTTGCGCTCGGTCAGACCGGCTTCACCCTGGCCAATGCCGACCTGTCGATCGGCCCGCAGGATGCGCCGGTCCATCTCACCGCCGCCAACCTGGACGGCCGCATGACCGCCAACGGCTTTGGCGGCAAGGCCAGCGGCGCAGGCGGCCGCATCGGCACCATCCCGTTGATCCTAGAGCAGGGCAATGGCGATTGGCGCTTCGACGATGGGGCGCTCGCCTTCCGCGCCGCCATGACCGTGCGCGATTCGCAGGTGCCCGCCCGCTTCATCCCGCTCGCCGTGCCGGACTTCGCGCTGACGATGCAAAATAGCCGGATTACCGCCACCGGCACGCTCACCGCGCCGCGTAATGGGGCGACGGTCGCCCGCACCGACATCGTCCATAATCTGACCAATGGCAAAGGCCATGCCGACCTGACCGTCCCCGACCTGGCCTTCGGTCCCGATCTTCAGCCCGAAGATGTGACGCCGCTGGCGCTGGGCGTGGTCGCGAATGTGAAGGCCAAGGTGAGCGGGCAGGGCCGGATCGACTGGACCGGCTCCGACGTGACGTCCACCGGCACCTTCCGCACCGACAATGCCAGCCTCGCCGCTGCCTTCGGTCCGGTCGAGGGGCTGAGCGGCGAATTGCGTTTCACTGACCTCATCAATCTCGTCTCCGCACCCGGTCAGGAAGCACGGATCCAGTCCGTCAATCCGGGCATAGAAGTGCGCGACGGCATCGTCCGCTATCGGCTGGAAGCGGGGCAGAAGGTGCGGATCGAGGGCGGCGGCTGGCCCTTCTCCGGCGGCGAACTGGTACTGCTCCCCACCACCATGGATTTCAGTGCCGACGTCGATCGCTACATGACCTTCCGCGTCATCGGCCTTGATGCGGGCGCTTTCATCCAGGCGATGGAGTTGGACAATGTCTCCGCCACCGGCACGTTCGACGGCATCATGCCGCTGATCTTCAATGCCCAGGGCGGTCGTGTCGCGGGCGGCGTGCTGGTCGCGCGGCAGGAGGGGATGGCGCCGCTGCTCATGCCCGAAGGCGTGCTGCCCTCCATTCCCTGCGATCCCGCGCGACAGTCCGGCGTCCTCTCCTATGTCGGTCCGGTATCGAACGAGCAATTGGGCGTGATGGGCCGCATCGCCTTCGACGCGCTCAAGAATCTTCAATATAAATGTCTGACCATCCTGATGGATGGCGCGCTCGATGGCGAGATGGTCACGAACGTCGTGTTCAACGGCGTCAATCGCGGCCAGCTCGGCGGTGCGCCAGCAGGCCTGGCACGCAATTTCGTCGGCCTGCCTTTCTTGTTCAACGTCCGCATCTCCGCGCCTTTCCGCGGGCTGATGAGTACGGCGCAGTCCGTCATCGACCCGACCCAGACGATCCGCGACGAGATCGGCAAGCAGGCGCAGGAAAAGATGCGGGCGTTGTCGGCGGAAGGGCTTGCGGTTCAGCCTGTGGACAGCGACAAGATGGCAAACGGGGAGCCGAAATGAAGAAACACGCAATCATCATGGCCGGATTGGCCGCTTCGGCGCTGGGGGGCTGCATTCAGGTGAAGGCCCCCGACAAGCCGATCGAGATCAATCTGAACGTCAAGGTGCAGCAGGAAGTCGTGGTGCGCTTGCAACGCGATGCCCAGGATCTGATCCAGAATAACCCGGAGTTGTTCCCGCAATGACACGCAAGATGCTCATAATCGCCGCTGGCGCTGCTGTTGCGCTGGCCACGGGGTTCGCCATGACGGCTCCCGCCCGCGCGCAGACGGGTGCTGTCGCCTCCGCCATGGCCGCCGGAACCGTGGGCGAGCAGGCCGATGGTTATCTTGGTATCGCCGGCACGGTCAGCGCCGATGTGCGCGCCGAAGTCGAATCGATCAACATCAAGCGCCGCGCGGCCTACACCCAGTTGGCCAGCCAGCGCGGTGTCACCGTGCAGGACGTTGCTGCTGCCACCGGTTGCCAGACGCTCAGCAGCCGGGTCAAGACGGGCCAAGCCTATCGCATCGGCGCGGGCGCGTGGCAGACCAAGGGCGCAGGCGCGATCGCGCTGCCTTCCTATTGCGCGACGGCAGGCTGAAAATCCCGCTCTGGCGGACTTTTCTCCTTCCTTCGTCCAGGGCGTCATTCTCTGCCCGAACCATGGTTGACTATCCGCCATCCCCTTTCTAAACGGGCCGCGCCTTGACGGGTGCAGCCGCAAGCGCCATGCCGCCTGCCATAAGGGGTCAACCCCCGGTGGAGGACGAACATGGTTGCGGAGACACCCGGACAGGACCCGGCAGGGGAAGACGCGCGGATCGCTTCGTTGGAGGAGCGGATCGCACGGGCCGAATCTGTCGAAAAGGTCAGGCAGGGGGCTACTGAGCAAGCGGCGGACGATGGGTCTCGCCTCGGCAACAGGGTTCTTGCGGAACTGATCGGCGGTCTTGTCGGCGGTGCGTTGATCGGCTGGGTTCTTGACCGGCTGTTCGGCACATCCCCATGGCTCCTGCTCGTCTTCCTTGGTCTTGGGATCGTGGCGGCGTTCAGGAACATCATCAGATTGACGACGATAAAGCGTCCCCCGCAATAAGGGACGCTTTCTTCTTAGTCCGACGGTAAAGACGTTACAGGGGTCCAGCGTGGCAGAATCCGGCAAAATCGATCCGATGCACCAGTTTGCGATCGAACCCTTGTTCGGTACGGATCAGCTGTCGCTCGGCGGTTTCAACATCGCCTTCACCAACAGCGCACTCTACATGGTGCTGGCCGCCGTCGTGCTGTGGATCTTCGTGATTGGTGGCATGAAGCGGGAACTGGTGCCGGGTCGCTGGCAGATGGCGGTCGAATATATGACCGGCTTCATCAAGAATTTGCTGATCGCGAACGTCGGCGAGGGCGGCAAGAAGTACATCCCCTACGTCTTCTCGCTGTTCATGTTCATCCTGCTGGCCAACCTGCTGGGTCTGCTGCCGCTGGGTCTGGTCGGGCTTCACCCCTTCACCTTCACCAGCCATTTCACCGCGACCGGCGTATTGGCGATCATGAGCTTCTCGATCGTCCTGATCGTCGGCTTCGCCAAGCATGGCTTCCACTTCTTCTCGCTCTTCATTCCGCACGGCACGCCCGCGCTTATGGTGGCGCCGCTCTTCCTTATCGAACTCGTGTCCTTCATGGTGCGTCCGTTCAGCCTGGGCCTGCGACTGTTCGTCGCGATGACCGCTGGCCATGTCCTGTTGAAGGTGCTTGCCGGGTTCGTCATCAACAGCGCAAACGCATCGCCTGCTCTGGGCCTGACGGTCGGCACGGCCAGCTTCATCCTGATGATCGGCATCAGCGCGCTGGAAATGCTGGTCGCGGTCATCCAGGCTTATGTGTTCGCGCTGCTGACCTCGGTCTATCTCAACGATGCCGAGAATCTGCACTGAGTTTCATCTAGTTTCGTCAACAATCATTATATTCTAACGAAGGAGTTTACGACATGGACGCAGAAGCCGCAAAGCTGCTCGGTGCTGGCCTGGCCGCCATCGGTGCGGGCATCGCTGCCCTCGGTGTGGGCAACGTGTTCAGCGCGTTCCTCGAAGGCGCGCTGCGCAATCCGGGTGCCGCTGATGGCCAGCAGGGTCGTCTGTTCATCGGTTTCGCCGCGGCGGAACTTCTGGGTCTGCTGGCGTTCGTTATCGCCATGATCCTGGTGTTCGTGGCCTGACACGCCTTACGGGACGGGCAGGGTGGCCTTTGCGCCACCACGCTCGTCCCGCACTATTGACCGCGCCCTGATCGGACGGAAAAAATGCCTCAAATCGCGCAAATTGCCGAAACCTACTCCAGCCAGATTTTCTGGCTTCTGCTGACCTTCGGCTTCGTGTTCTTCGTCATCGGCCTCGGCATGGTGCCCAAGGTGCAGGGGACGGCAGACGCGCGCGACGCGAAGATCAGTGGTGATCTGGACGCGGCAAAGGCTGCCTTTGCCCGTGCCGACGAAGCCGAAGCGGACTATCGTGTCCGTGACGCGGAAAGCCGCACCGCTGCTCAGGCGATGCTGGCCAAGGCGAAGAGCGAAGTCGCCAAGGCTTCCGAAATCAAACTTGCCGCCGCCGATGCGGAGGTTGTCACGAAGATCGCGGCTGCCGAAGCCCGCATCCAGGCTGCCTCCACCGCAGCCCTGGCAGAAATCGAAACCGTCGCCGCCGAAGCAGCGCGCGACATGGTGGCTCGCATTTCCGGCGTGGAAGCGTCGGACGATGCAGCCCGCAACGCAGTAAAGGCGGCACTGGCCCATGGCTGAGGCAGCAGCACAGCATCAAGGGGGCACGCCCCCCACGCTCGACGAGGCGATCCATGCCGAAGGCATGGAGCCGGTCGGCACCGTCGCGCATGAAGGCGTGGTCCCCCACACCGATCCGGAAGCGGTCGGCATGGACGCCACCGCCTGGGTGAGCCTCGCCATGGCGGCGTTCATCGCCATCCTGCTGTTCAAGAAGGTGCCTGCCCTGATCGGCAGCGTGCTGGACGGCCGGATCGCGCAGATCAAGGAACAGCTTGCCGAAGCCACCCGGCTGCGGGCCGAAGCCGAAGCGCTCAAGGGCGAATATGAAGCCAAGCTGGCCGCTGCGGCCGGTGAAGCCGACGCCATGCGCAAGGCCGCCGAGCATGAGGCCGAAGGGCTGATCGCCGATGCCAAGGTGAACGCCGACGCATTGATCGTCCGCCGCCAGAAAATGGCCGAGGACAAGATTGGTGCGGCCGAACGCGCCGCCATCGTCGCCATCCGCGCCAAGGCCGTCAATGCCGCAACCACCGCCGCCGCGGTTCTGATCGCCCAGGGCCATGATGCGCAGGCGGACAAGGCGCTGGTCGATCGCGCGATCAGTGGGCTTGGCACGATCAACTGATCGGTCCTGATCACCGAAACATAAGAGGGCCGGGGGCAACCCTGGCCCTTTTGCGTTGCGGCCCTAAGCGGCCCGGTGGGACAGAACGGCCCTGTCCTACACGCCCTATTCTGTGCCATAACCATGCCACCGCGCGATCCCGCTCCCTTTTCGATAGGATCAGGGTTGGGACATAAAATGTCCGATTCTGCGGGAAATATGCGAAGTTAAGCGCGGGACTTCCTATTCGTGAGCCATTGCGATCCCGGCAGCGCACGCTATTTCATCCCCATGTCGCAACCCCAATCTCCCGACCGGTTCAACGAAGACAAGGCCAGCTATACGGTGCGCGGGGCCGGCGTGCCCGATCTCGATCAGGGCGTCGAAGCGATCCGCACCACGCTCAAGACGCTGCCGACCCGGCCCGGCGTCTATCGGATGCACGATACACGCGGCGATGTGCTCTATGTCGGCAAGGCCCGCGCGCTCAAGAATCGCGTCGTCAACTATACCCAGGTCGATCGCCTGCCCCGCCGGCTCCAGCGGATGGTCGCGCAGACCCGGTCCATGACCATCGTCACGACCAACAGCGAGGCGGAAGCGCTGTTGCTGGAAGCGCAACTAATCAAACGCTACCGCCCGCCCTACAATGTCCTGCTGCGCGACGACAAAAGTTTCCCCTTCATCCTGCTGCGGGAAGATCATGCCTTTCCCCGCGTCCAGAAACATCGGGGCGCGCGCAAGGCACAGGGTCGCTATTATGGTCCCTTCGCCAGCGCCGGATCAGTCACCCGCACGATCAATGCGCTGCAAAAACTGTTCCTGCTGCGCTCCTGCACCGACAGTTTCTTCGCCAACCGATCGCGCCCGTGTTTGCTCTATCAAATCAAGCGCTGCTCGGCCCCCTGCGTCGATCGGATCGACCCGGACGGCTATGCCGAACTGGTCCGCGACGCGCAGGATTTTCTGGGGGGGAAGTCCACCGCCGTCCAGAAGAAGCTCGGCACCGCTATGCAGGCGGCGTCCGACGCGATGGATTTTGAACAGGCGGCGGTGATCCGCGACCGGCTGAAGGCACTGACCTTCATTCAGGGCAGCCAGGCGATCAACGCCGAAGGGCTGGGCGACGCCGACATTTTCGCGCTGGCGGCGAAGGGCGGGGCGATGTGCATCCAGGCCTTCTTCATTCGCGGTGGTCAGAATTGGGGGCATCGCAGCTTCTTCCCGGTCCACACCGCGGAAGTTGCCGAAGATGAAGTGCTGGCCAGTTTCATGGCGCAATTTTACGAGGAAGTGCCGCCGCCCAAGCTGGTGCTGACCGACCGCGCGCCCGCCGAATGCGATCTGATCGCCCAGGCCTTGACCGAACGGATCGGCAGCAAGGTCCGCATCGAAGTCCCCCAGCGCGGCGACCGCACCCGCCTGATCAAACAGGCGCAGCGCAACGCGGTCGAAGCGCTCGACCGCCGCCTCGCGGAAACCACGAGCCAGGGCAAAGTGCTGGACGACATGGTCGAGGCCTTTGGCTTGGAGGGCATACCCGACCGTATCGAGATATACGATAACAGCCATATTCAGGGCGCCCATGCGCTGGGCGCGATGGTCGTCGCGGGACCGGAAGGCTTCCGCAAGAACGCCTATCGCAAGTTCAACATGAAAGACCCCGTCATCTCGAACGATGATTTCGCGATGATGCGCGACATGTTCGAACGGCGCTTTGGTCGAGCGCAACGCGAAGACCCGGATCGCGACAGCGGCGAATGGCCTGATCTTGTCCTGATCGACGGCGGTAAGGGGCAGCTATCGGCGGCGCGCACGATGCTGGAAGAAATGGGGATAGAGGACGTGACCATGATCGGCGTCGCCAAGGGGCCGCATCATGGCCGGGACGGCCGCGAAGTCTTCCACCTGATGGACGGTCGCGAAGTCACCTTCCCGATCAACCATCCCGTTCTTTTCTACCTGCAACGGTTGCGCGACGAAGCGCATCGCTTCGCCATTGGCGCGCATCGCGCCAAGCGGAGCAAAGCGATCACCGTCAGTTCGCTGGACGAGGTGCCGGGTATCGGCCCGGCCCGCAAGAAGGCACTGCTGATGCATTTCGGCACCGCCCGCGCGGTCCGTGACGCCGCGCTCGAAGATCTGGCGCGCGCGCCCGGCGTGTCCACGGCGGTGGCGCAGCAGGTCTATGACTATTTCCATGGCTGAGGCGGCAAAGGCCAGCCAGTTGCAATTCTCGTACATTATGCTACATGCACTGGGCTGACGTCCTTTGATGACGATCTATGTTTCCTCCTCCGGCCCTTATTGTGCGTGGACGAGGTCTGTCTCGAAGCCTTCGCTTCTCTTCAGTTCATGGGTCGCTCCGGCGACACTCTAGCCATGCGTTCGTTATTGCACGCCGCATGTTCATTTTATGGCGGCAAAGGCCGTCCAGGATTCGATGACTATTATTTTTCCTTCCTCTACCCGTTCTTCGCTTGCTCATGGGCTTGATCGCCTTTCGCCGACCCACCGCGTCGCATCGCCGTTGACCGGCCTGTTGAGCAATCGCGAATTGAAGAAAATCGTGGCCGACATGGTCGACTGACACTTTGCCGGGCACCGCGTTTGCGCTGCCCGGCTTTCTATCGTTACTCTCTACTGAAAGGCACATTATGAGCAGGGAAACCCTCAAACCATTTTTGATCAGCAAGAATGAAGAAGGCGCATTCCGCCTGACCGTCCGCGACACCCGCTTCAATTCGCAGGGCTATCCGATCGTCACCGCGACGATGCAGGACGAAATTTTCAAGTCGGCCTCGGCTGCCCGCGCCTATGCGCGTGATAATTTCAAGGCCGAACCGGGCCAATATTCGACCAAGTAAGCTGACAGGATAGCGGGCGGATGCGTAGCTAAGGCCGATTGGTGCCAACGCTCGTCACCCCCGCTCTCGTCTGCGCCTTGCGCCCCCATGGCGAACATGGGGCCATCGCCCGCCTGCTGACACCCGACCATGGTCTGGTTGCAGGCTATGTGCGCGGTGGACGATCCCGCTTGATGCGCCCCGTGCTCTTGCCGGGCAACAGCGTCATGGCGACATTCCGCGCCCGGACCGAGGATCAACTCGCCGGGCTGACGGTCGAAATGGCGCATAGCCGCGCGCCCCTTCACGCTGAACCTTTACCCGCCACCGCGATCGACTGGAGCTGCGCGCTCACCGCCGCTGCCCTGTCCGAAGGCACGCCACATCCTGCGCTATATCGCGCGCTTGACGGCGTGCTGGGTGCCATTGAGGCGGCACCGGCGGCACGCGGCTGGGCCGTCGCTCTGGTGCGTTATGAATTGCTGCTGCTGGCGGAACTGGGCTTCGGCCTCGACCTGAGCCGATGCGCCGCTCTGGGCGATGCCGAAGATCTCGCCTATGTCAGCCCGCGCAGTGCGGCCGCAGTCAGCCGTGCGGGCGCGGTCGGCTACGAGCATCTGCTCCTGCCGCTGCCGCCCTTCCTGCTGGCGGGCGGGACCGGCGAATGGGCCGACATCATGGATGGCTTTGCCCTGACCGGCTTCTTCCTGGAGCGCTCCGTCCTGACCGATCGGCGTATCGATATATTCGCCGCGCGCGAAAGGCTGGTCGATCGCCTGAAAAGGGCGGTTGCCTGACTGTCCCTGCTTCCATAAGGGGCAAGCGTCCCCCTTGGTAAGGAGCTCCCATGTTGATCGCCCTGTTTCCCGGAGATGGCATCGGCCCCGAAATCGTCGATCAGGCGAAGCGGGTGCTGGATGCGCTGGCGATTGACGGCATGACTTATGAGCATGGGTTGGTCGGCGGTGCTGCCTATAAGGCAGTCGGTCACCCCCTGCCGCCGGAAACGCTGGAGATCGCCAAGCGGGCCGACGCTATCCTCTTTGGTGCCGTCGGCGATCCCGATTGCGATGCGCTGGAACGCCACCTGCGCCCGGAACAGGCGATTTTGGGCCTGCGCAAGGAACTCGGCCTGTTCTCCAACCTCCGCCCTGCCAAGGTCTTCCCTGAATTGGCGGGCGAATCCGCGCTCAAGCCGGAGGTCGCAGGCGCGATTGACCTGCTGATCGTGCGCGAGACCAATGGCGACGTCTATTTCGGCGAAAAGGGCTTCCGCACCACCGCCGATGGCCAGCGCGAAGGCTATGATGTCATGTCCTATAATGAGGGCGAGGTCCGCCGCATCGCCCATGCCGGTTTCCAGGCCGCCCGCGCCCGACGCGGCAAGCTCTGTTCGGTGGACAAGGCCAATGTGCTGGAAACTAGCCAATTGTGGCGCGACGTGGTGATCGAGGTATCGGCCGACTATCCTGACGTCGCGCTCAGCCACATGTATGTTGATAACGCCGCGATGCAGCTCGTCCGCAACCCTGGCCAGTTCGACGTGATCGTCACCGGCAACCTGTTCGGCGACATTTTGTCGGATCAGGCCAGCATGTGCGTCGGATCGATCGGGATGCTGGCGTCTGCAACGCTCAACGGCAGCGGGCAGGGGCTGTATGAACCGATTCACGGCTCCGCCCCCGACATTGCGGGCACCGGCAAGGCCAATCCGCTCGCGACGGTGCTGTCGGCTGCGATGTTGCTGCGCTATTCGTTGGGGATGGCGGATCAGGCCGACCGGATCGAACGGGCCGTCGCCAAGGCGCTTGCGAACGGCGCGCGCAGCCCCGATCTGGGTGGCACGATGAATACGGTGCAAATGGGTGACGCGGTGCTGGCGGCGCTGGACTGAGGAACAGACGATGAAGCGGAAAAGCGGGCAAGACCCTGAAATCACCAAGCATTGGAAGCCCGCGACGATCGCGGTACGGGGCGGCACGGCGCGCACCGAATATGGCGAAACGTCCGAAGCGCTCTTCCTGAGCAGCGGCTATTGCTATGACCGGGCGGAGGATGCCGCCGCGCGCTTCGCCGGTGAGCAGCAGGGCATGACCTATAGCCGTCTGCAGAACCCCACGGTCGAGATGCTGGAACAGCGTATCGCGCTGCTGGAAGGGGCGGAGGCCTGCCGCGCCACCGCGACCGGCATGGCGGCGATGACGGCCGCCTTGCTGTGCCAATTGTCGGCGGGCGATCATGTCGTCGCAGGCAAGGCGCTGTTCGGCTCCTGCCGCTGGCTGACCGACACGCTGCTGCCCAAATTCGGGATCGAGACGACCACGGTGGATGCCACCGACAATGTGGCATGGGAAGCCGCGATCCGGCCCAATACCAAGGTTTTCTTCTTCGAAACCCCCGCCAATCCGACGATGGACGTCGCCGACATGGCGGCGATCTGCGCCATCGCCAAGGCGCATGGTATCACCAGCGTCGTCGATAATGCCTTCGCCACACCGGCGCTGCAGCGGCCGATGGAATTTGGTGCCGACGTGGTGGCCTATAGCGCGACCAAGATGATGGACGGGCAGGGTCGGGTGCTGGCAGGCGCGATCTGCGGTACGCGGGAATGGATCACCAACACGCTGCTGCCCTTCCACCGCAACACCGGGCCGACGCTCAGCGCGTTCAACGCCTGGGTTGTGCTCAAGGGGCTGGAGACGCTGGACCTGCGGATTCGGCGGCAGAGCGAAAATGCGCTCAAGGTCGCGAAATTTCTGGAAAGCCGCGTTGCCAAAGTGCTGTATCCGAGGCTGGAGAGCCACCCGCAGCATGCGCTGGCGATGCGCCAGATGGAGATGGCCGGGCCGATCTTCTCGCTCTATGTCGGCGGTGGCCGGGCGGAGGCGCACGGGCTGCTGAACGGGCTGCAACTGGTCGATATCAGCAACAATATCGGCGATTCGCGCTCGCTGATGACGCATCCCGCTTCGACCACGCATTTTGGTATGGCGGAGGCCGCGCGGCTCGAAGTCGGCATCACCGAAGACATGCTGCGGCTCAATGTCGGGCTGGAGGATGCGGACGATGTGATCGCCGATCTGGATCGGGCATTGCGGACGATCGGGCGTTGACGGGCAAGGGGGTAAGGGCGCATTCGTAAAGCCGTGAACGCACTTTTCCCCTTCCACGCCAAGACGCAGGACGTCATCGTCCACGTCGCCGTTTCCTTCCTGCCCGAACAGTCGGAGCCGGACCGAGGCCGCTGGTTCTGGGCCTATCATATCCGCATCGAAAATCAGGGGACTCAGCCGGTCCAGTTGCTGACCCGGCATTGGGTCATCACAGACGGACGCGGTGCCCAGCATCGGGTCGATGGCGACGGCGTGGTCGGCGAACAGCCGGTGGTCCAGCCGGGCAAAAGCTATGATTATGTGTCCGGCTGTCCGCTCAATACCCCGACCGGATCGATGAAGGGCAGCTACCGCATGATCGGCGTCAGCGGCGAGACGTTCGAGGTCGCCATCCCTCATTTCGCGCTGATTGCGCCAGCGGTGGCCGAATGAAGCGGACGCATTTGCCGCTCAACGGCCTCCGCGTGCTGGATGCGGCGGCGCGGCATCTGTCGTTCACGCGCGCGGCCGACGAACTGGCGGTGACGCCTGCAGCAGTCGGTCAGCAAATTCGCGCACTGGAAGATTTGCTGGGCGTCGTTCTGTTCCGCCGCACGCCCAAGGGGCTGGAACTCACCCCCGAAACCGAAGCGGGGCTGGATGCCCTACGCGCCGGTTTCCTGGAGTTTGAAGATGCCGTGCGGGCGATGCAGGCGGGTCAGGCGAGCAGCGCGCTCACCATCGCCGCACCCCGCGACATCACCGCCAAATGGCTCCAGCCGCGCCTGGCCGCCTATGCCGCGCACCAGCCAGACCTGACGTTCCAGTTGATCGCGGCGGACGAGGCGCTGGACTTTACCGAAGCCAATCTCGACCTCGCCTTGCGCCTGACCGATGCGGCGGGCGAGCATGAGGGCGTGAAGCTGGGCGAGGCGGCGTTCGTCACGGTGGAAGCCGCGCAGGGCGGGCCCGAACAGCGGATCGACTGGCCCGGCTGCCCGGCGGGGGACAAGCCCGCGATAATCCGGGTGGCCGATGGCGGGCTGGCGATCGAGGCGGCGGCCAATGGCTTTGGCCGGGCGCGCGTGCCGTTGCTATTGGTACAGGCCGATCTGGCGGCAGGCCGGGTGCGGCAGGTGGGGGAGGCGATGCCGAGTTTGCTCAGCTACTGGCTGATCGCGCCTTTGCCGCAATGGCGGCAGAAGAAGGTCAAGGCGCTGGTTGAAGCGCTGACCGCCTAAGTTCCTTCAATCGAGACCCTGATGTTTGATGTAGAATATGACGCCCGGACCAACTGCCTGACGATGAAGGTCGAAGGCTTCTGGACGCCGGAAAACGTGGTGGCTTTCGCCAAAGAGGTCGGGGCGAAGGCGCAACAGGCAAGGGCGATCCGGGGCGATTTCAACGTCCTCGTCCTATCCTTCGACTTCCCGGTGCAGGCAAACGACGTCGCCGATCTGCTGGCGGGCATCATGCGCGGGGGCATGACCCTTACCAGCGGACGAACGGCGGTGGTCGTGGGCAGCCAATTGAACAAGGCGCAGGCGGAACGAACCCTGGTCCACCCCAGAGTCCGGGTGTTCCTGACCATGGAAGCGGCACAGGGCTGGCTGGCGGAAGAGGTCGATACCATTCCCGCCAACCAGACAAACCTCATTCCGCCAGCAAGTTAAGCGCCCTCGTCATCAGCGCCACCAGCTTTGGCTCGTCCAGCCGGGCAGCCGCATCGTTCCAGCTGCTGCTGACAGCATACCATGAGCCGTCCTGCCTTTGCGCCAGAAAGTTCATCGCCATGACGCCGGGTTCGCTGCCGCCCTTATAGCCCAGATAGCGCCAGCGTTTCGCGTCGGCGGGCGGAATGCCTGGATTGACGGCCAGGACCGGCAGCGCCTCGCCGCCATGCAGACGCAGCCAGGCGAGCAGGCCGATCATGTCCTTTGGCGATGCGAACCATTCGATGCTGTCGATCGCCGTGGGGACTTCGGCCACGCTACCCACATCCACCTTGTCGGCGGTCAGGCGTGACGCCGCATCGCGTAGCAGCGCCCGGCGTGCGTCGGGGGAAGCCGTGGCATAGCGCCCTCGCAGATCGGCATTGGCGGGCATTTTGAGCGCAAAGGCTTCGGCGGTGGTCAGCAGGGGCAGCGCCTGATCCGGGTTCGCATGACCGGTTGTCGCAAGCATCGCGTCCACCTTGTCGCGACCCAGCGCCAGCAACAGCGTATCGGTCGCGCTATTATCGCTTTCCGCGATCATCGCCGTGGCGAGGCTGTGCAGCGTCATCGGCGCGCGGTCGGGCCAGTGCAGCAGGCGACCGGAAAAGCTCTTCGCACCAAGCGGAATAACGTCACTCCAGCGGCGTTCGCCAGCGCCTACGGCGCGTGCCAGTTCGGAAAGGATGGTCAGCTTGAAGCTGGAACCGATGGCCATCGCGGCATCGGCGCGATGCGCCGCTCGCAGCTTGGGCGGACCCTCGCCCAATGTCGCAACCGCGAAACTGGTCGTACCGGGGAGGGCGGCGATCTCCGCCATGACCTTGGCCATGCTGTCATTGGCCGTTCGTGCGCCGACGATGCGCAGGCCCACTACGCGGCCCGGCGGCTGAGGAGCGACGACCAGGGTGAACCCGACTGTAGCGCGCTCGTAACGGATTTCGACCTGCCCAGCAGTGGCGCTATCCTGCCGCACAGCCCCCAGCGCGAGCGGTCTGCCATGCTGCGCGCGCAGGTCGGCAGCAACGGCGCGCCAGCGATCCACAGGGACAGCATCAAGAAAGAGGGAGGAGAAATAATCGGCCTCGTCGCCGGGCGACGTGAGAAGGCCAAGCAGTTGTTCGGCGCGGGTTTGATAAGTGGGATTGGGGGCCGCCTGCGCGGTGAGGGCGATGCTTAACAAAAATAGAAAAACCAAGCTCAGAAGCTGTCGTGCTCCTGCGAAAGCAGGAGCCCAGGGTGCTCCATCATGCACCTGTCAACGCCGGTTCAAGCATCGATCGCCTCTTCGTCCACCGCCGCCGCATTCTCCTGAATGAACGCGAAGCGATGCGCCGGGTTCGTCCCCATCAGGCGGTCGACCAGGTCACGCACCCCCGCACGCTCCTCGACATCGGCGGGTAGGGTGATGCGGATCAGCATCCGCGTCTTGGGGTCCATGGTGGTTTCGCGCAACTGCATCGGGTTCATTTCGCCCAACCCCTTGAAGCGGCTGACATCGACCTTCTTGCCCTTGAACTCCTTGGTCTGCATCAGCGCGGCGCGATGGGCATCATCCTTGGCATAGGCGCTCTTGCCGCCCGCGACGAGGCGATAGAGCGGCGGCTGGGCGAGATAGAGATGGCCGCACCGCACCAGTTCGGGCATTTCCTGAAAGAAGAAGGTCATCAACAGTGTCGCGATATGCGCGCCATCGACATCGGCGTCGGTCATGATGACGATACGCTCATAGCGCAGATGATCGGGGTTGCAGTCCTTGCGCGTGCCGCAGCCCAAGGCCAGGATCATGTCAGCGATTTCCTGATTGGCCAGGATTTTCGCATTATTGGCCGATGCGACGTTCAATATCTTGCCGCGCAGGGGCAGGATCGCCTGCGTCTTGCGGTCGCGTGCCTGCTTGGCCGAGCCACCGGCCGAATCGCCTTCGACCAGAAAAATCTCGGCGCCTTCCGGGTCGTCGTTGGAACAGTCCGTCAGCTTGCCGGGCAGGCGCAGCTTGCGGCTGTTGGTCGCGGTCTTGCGCTTGACCTCCTTCTCCTGCTTGCGCTTCAAACGCTCGTCCATGCGATCGAGCACATAGGCGAGCAGCGCCTTGCCCCGGTCCATATGGTCGGTCAGATAATGGTCGAAATGATCGCGCACGGCATTTTCCACCAGGCGCGCGGCTTCGGGTGATGTCAGCCGATCCTTGGTCTGGCTCTGAAATTGCGGCTCGCGGATGAAGACCGACAGCATGATTTCCGACGACGTCATGATGTCGTCGGCGGTGATGTCCTTCGCCTTCTTCTGGCCCACCAGGTCGGCAAAGGCGCGGATGCCCTTGACCAGCGCGGCGCGCATCCCGGCCTCATGCGTGCCGCCATCGGGCGTCGGGATGGTGTTGCAATACCAGCTATAGCTGCCGTCCGACCAGAGCGGCCAGGCAACGGCCCATTCGACACGCCCCGCGCCGTCGGGAAAATCCTGATTGCCCGCGAAAAAGACGCTTGTCGCGCATTCGCGGTCGCCGACCTGTTCCTTCAGATGATCGGCAAGTCCGCCGGGAAACTGAAAGACAGCTTCCGTCGGGGTGTCGTCGCTGACCAGCTCCGGCGCGCATTTCCAGCGGATTTCGACGCCCGCGAACAAATAGGCCTTTGACCGCGCCAGTCGATGCAGGCGCACAGGCTTGAACTTCTGTTCGCCGAAAATTTCTGTGTCAGGCGTGAAGCTGACTGACGTGCCGCGCCGATTAGGCGCTCCGCCGACCTTTTCCAGCGCAGTGACCGGCAGCCCCTGAGAGAAGCTTTGGCGGAACAGTTCCTTGTTGCGTGCGACCTCGACCACGGTGTCGCTCGACAGCGCGTTGACCACGCTGATGCCCACGCCATGCAGGCCGCCGGAGGTGGCATAGGCCTTGTCGGTGAACTTGCCGCCCGAATGGAGCGTGGTCATGATCACTTCCAGCGCTGATTTGCCAGGGAATTTGGGATGCGGATCGACCGGAATGCCGCGACCATTGTCGGTGATGGTCAGGCGATTGCCCGGTTCCAGCGTGATCTCGATCCGGGTCGCATGGCCCGCCACCGCTTCATCCATACTATTGTCCAGCACCTCGGACGCGAGATGGTGCAACGCGCGCTCATCCGTGCCGCCGATATACATGCCGGGACGGCGACGCACCGGCTCCAGCCCTTCCAGCACCTCGATAGCGGAAGCATCATATTCAGGGGTGGTCGATGGTGCGGCAGCGAACAGGTCTTCGGACATGACAATAGCTATAGGCAGGCAGGCGTGGCGCGCAAGCACTGTGTCTTATGCGGCACAGCAACGAAAAGTTACGATAAAGCGTGAAACAATCCGCGCATTCAAACCGTTAGCGCCGTGCAAGAGGGTTATTGACGCCCCCAGGCGAGGAGAATTTTACATGAAGTTGAGCCATTTTGCACCGCTCGGTGCCACGCTGGCATTTGTGCTGGCAACCCCTGTGATGGCGCAGGACAGCACCGGTGCGGTCGATTGGACCGGTCCCTATATCGGCGGTTCGTTCGGCTATAACTGGCAGAAGAACGACGGCGAAGAACATATCCGTTTCGATGCCGATGCTGACGGCGAATATGACGACATCATTCGGACGGGCGCTGGTGCCAATGCCTTTTCGCCTGGCACCTGCGGCGGTTCCGCCCGTGGCGCAACGCCGGGTGCGGGTTGTAACGATGACAAGGACGCTATCGGTTGGATGGGTCATGTCGGTTACGACCGTCAGTTCGGCAGCATCGTCGCCGGTGTCGTCGCCGAAGCCGGTAAGGCCTATATCAGCGACAGCGTGACCGAATATTCCACGACCCCGGCTTTCTATGAAATGACGCGCCGGATCGACTGGAATGGTAACCTGCGCGCGCGCTTGGGCTACACCACCCCCGGCGGCATCATGCCGTACATCACTGGCGGTCTGGCTTATGCCAAGGTGAAGAACAGCTTCGCCACCAGCAATGGTGCCAACAGCTTCACCGAAGTCGATCGGAAGGAAGACGCCTGGGGCTACACCATGGGCGGCGGTATCGAAGCCAAGGTTTCTGACAATTTCTCAATCGGTGCCCGCTATCTGTGGACCCGCTACAATGTCGATGACTATCGCGTCGATGTCGGTGCAGGCAGCGCGCCTGCGACCAATCCGTTCCGCATCACCCCTTCGGGCGGCGCGAGCATGAATCGTGGCGACAAGTTCGACACGCAGAGCGTCATGGTCACGACCAGCTTCCGCTTCTGATCGGAAAAGGGGCGGGGGCCTTCGCCTCCGCCCTTTATCTATCGGACAATAAAAAGGCCGCCTTTCGGGGCGGCCTTTTTTATGGATTATCGGACGCGCGGGCCGCCAAAGGGTAGCGGCGGGGGAGGGCGACGCGTGCCGCGTGGCAACTGTGCCTGATAGGCGCGACCGCAATGTTCCACGCAATAAGGGAAACCCGGATTGACCGCGACCCCGCAGAAGTGGAAGTCGGGTTCGCCCGGATGACCCATCGGCCATTTGCAGATCCGCTCGGTCAGGTCGAGCAGCGACGTCTTGTCGGCGATCTCTGCGCTGGGCTTGGCCGGAACCAGGCGACGCGGCGGCGCTGGCGGGATCGGCGCCTGCTGATCGCCCGGACCCTGACGCAGGAATCCGCCCGGACCGACGGAAACGATGCGCGGCTGGGGCGGGGGAGGCGGCGCGTCGGACACCACCGGCTCAGCCGCAGGTGCAGCGGCCACTGGCGGCGGCGTCGGTGCGGCGGCGCGCGGCGGTGCTGGCGTTGCAGGGGCTACCGGGGTCGGCGCTGCGCGCTGCGCGGGCGCTTCGGGTTCGGCGGCTGCCACAGGCTTGCGCGCTGCTGCAGCCTTTTTAGGCGCGTCATTGGCCTTCACGGGTGACGGGCGCGATTGCAGGCCCAGGCGATGGGCCTTGCCAATCACCGCATTGCGGCTGACGCCGCCCAATTCTTCGGCGATCTGGCTGGCGGTCAGGCCGCGCTCCCACATCCCCTTGAGCTGGTCGATACGCTCGTCGGTCCAGGACAATGAAAAACTCCTCACAAATTTCAATATGCTTCCCTATATGGGAACGAGCGCGTGAGGTTCAAATCCTTGAACGGCGCGCTTGCAGCACAACGCACCAGCCGATAGTCGATCCCACCATGAACGACCAGTCCAAAATTGCCTCCGCAACCCCGGTTGCCGCCCCCTTCGCCGAACCTGGCGTACCCGTGATCCGCAACATCAACTGGGCGGGAACCTGGGCGCTGTATCGCAAGGAGGTGCATCGCTTCCTGAAGGTGCAACTCCAGACCGTATGGGCACCGGCGATCACGACGCTGATGTTCCTGGTGATCTTCATCGTTGCGCTGGGCGGGAGCGGCCGGACAGTCGGCTTGCGCGGCGAAGCGGTGCCCTTTGCCGATTTCATCGCGCCGGGTCTGATCGTCATGGGCATGATCAACGCCTGCTTCGCCAATGCGAGCTTCGCGCTGATGGTGGGCAAGGTGCAGGGGACGCTGGTCGATTATCTGATGCCGCCGATTTCCGTCGGCGAACTGTTGTTCGCGCTGGCGGGGTCGTCAGTGACGCGCGCGGTGTTCGTGGGCTGCGCCTTGTGGGGAGCGATGGCGCTCTGGCCGGGCGTGCATGTGACCCCGGCGCATCTATGGGCGGTGGTCTGGTTCGGGCTGCTCGGCACCAGCTTCGTCGCCTTTCTCGGCGTGCTGACGTCGATCTGGGCGGAGAAGTTCGATCATGGCGCGGCGATCACCAATTTCGTGATCGGGCCGCTCGCCTTGCTGTCGGGCACCTTCTATTCGATCGACCGCTTACCACCTTTTTTTCAAGCGATCAGCCACGCCAATCCCTTCTTCTACATCATATCGGGCTTCCGCTATGGCTTCGTCGCGGCGGCCGACACCAACATCGTCGTCGGCAGCATCGTGCTGCTGACGCTGAACCTGATCTTCGGCGGGCTATGCTATGCGCTGTTGCGCCGTGGCTGGAAGATCAAGGCCTGACTGATCAGATGAAGGCCGCAAAGATTGGGATAACGAGCATCGCAACCCCGATCAGCAACGCTGCCAATATCCAATGATGCCAGCGGGGAAGGGCACGGTCATCGCCGCGCCCTTCCTGCCATGGCCAGATCATAGCGGTCTGATCACTGGGTCGCGCCGCCACCGACGCGCGCGAGCGTAAAGCCAGCCTCGGTGACTTCGGCGAGCGGATAGATGTTGCGCAAGTCGACGAGCGCATTGCCGTTCATCGCGCTGGCAAGGCGCTTCATGTCGAGCGCACGGAAAATATCCCATTCGGTGACCAGCACCAGCACATCGGCGCCCTCGGCCGCCTCATAAGCATCCTTGGCCATCGTGACGCTGGGCATCATTGGTGCGGCGACCTCCATGCCTTCGGGATCATAGGCGACGATTTTCGCGCCCGCATCCTCCAGCGCCTGGACGATGGCGAGGCTGGGCGCATCGCGCATGTCGTCGGTATTGGGCTTGAAGGTCAGGCCAA
>Ga0209231_1000123_pt1 | contig 55128 bp, 58 predicted proteins | sample Deesub45470m_DNA_FD_188086 | JGI IMG/M metagenome (GOLD analysis project Ga0209231, IMG submission 188086) | Deep subsurface microbial communities from North Pacific Ocean - 450_OLKR46/470m Metagenome (SPAdes) (version 2) | ecosystem: Environmental > Terrestrial > Deep subsurface > Unclassified ... | reverse complement strand
TCCCTGACGAGTCCCGGACTCGTCAGGGAGGTGCGAAGTTGGATGGAAGGGACATCCCCCCGCGGACTCGCCGCCGGGCTCCTCGCCATGGCCGAACGAGCCGATTTCACGCATCGACTCTCCGAGCTGAACCTGCCGGCCCTGGTGATCGGCGCCGAGGAGGACCGGGCCATTCCGCCTGCCGAATCGAGACGGCTGGCGGCGGCACTCCCCGCAGCCTCCCTGGTGATGCTCCCCGGAGGCGGGCACCTGGTCAACCTCGAATGTGCCGAGGCGTTCAATGGCGCCCTCCTTGGTTTTCTCGACAGACTTTGAAGAAGGAAGAAGGAAGAAGCGCCCCCGGGTCGAGGAGATTCGGGGGCGCTTCTATTTGAACGGCAGGAGGGTTTCGGAGTTAGAGAGACTTTCGGCCGGAAGTTTTCCTTTCATTTGCATGAAAGGGAAGGATATTGGCGGGGGCGATCTTGTCCGCCTGTTTTGTCGCTTGCGGGGCAGGGACAGGGCTGGCGAACGGGGTTTGACCGGAACTCCTCTTGAACTGGTTGAGCTGTTCGATGACCAGGGCGCTTTCGTCCCGGCGGTTTTCGAGTTCGGTAAAGATCTGATCCCCCAATCCCCGGACCTGGTCCATCATGGCGTCGATGTGGCCGGCGTTTTGCTCCTGCTCGCCGGAGGCCTTGGCCAGGCTTCCGGCCATGCCTTCGATCTCTTCCACCTGCCGGGCGATGCGGGTGATCGCCACGGCCTGTTCCCGGGAGGCTCCCGAGACCAGGGCGGCGATTTCCCCCATCTCCTGAATCGATTGGGCGGTGTGCTCGGCGTTGACCGTCTGTTCGTGGCTCGAGGTGAGAATGCTGCTGGCGAATTCGAGGGCCCGGTCGGCACTGGTGACGATTTTCTGCAGGGTCTGTTCGGTATTCTGGCCCAGGGCCACGCCTTCGCCGACCAGATTGCGGGTGAAGCTGATTTCCTTGGTCGCGACCCTGGTTTGCTGGTGAATCTGTTCCAGAAGGTCCTCGATGGCCGTGGCCGAGCCGGAGGTTTGCTGGTAGAGGCTTTGGATTTCCCCCGCCACCACGGCGAAGGCGCGACCGTGTTCCCCAGCCTGGGCGGCGAGGATCGAGGCGTTGAGGGAAAGGAGCTGGGTCTTCTGGTTGATCTCCTTTATCATGGCGAGAAAGTTGGCAATATTGTTGGTGCGCTCTGTCAGGGCGTCAAAGGCTCCGACCGTGGTTGTCATCGCCTCGGCGATTTTCAGCAGACTCTGGTGGGTGCGACTGACCACCGCCACCCCTTCGTTGGCTTCCCTGCCGACGGTTTCGGCCATCTGGTGGGAACTGGCGGCATCTTCGGCGGTCGCCCGGGCAGCGGCGGAGATCTCCTGCGTGGCCGAGACGGCTCCTCCCATTAATTCATCCAGCCGCCCCAGATTCTCGGAAACCTGGTTGACCGCCGCCGAAATTTCGCTGGTGGCCGATCCGGTATCGTCGACCGCCAGGTAAAGGGTATCCGAGGAGCTGCGAAGCGCCCGGACGTTGTCGGTGCTGGAGCGGGTGTTGCGTTTGACCTCGCCGATCATTCGGGCAAAATCCTTGCGGTGGCGCAGCGACTGGGCGAAGGTGCTCTGGATTTCGCCGGTCAGCAGTTCGACCGCCTGCAACAGTTCGATCTTGGAGAGGGCGGCGGCGACCTGCTCGGCGAAGATCTTGACGGTGTTGAGATCGCTCTCGTTGAGGGCATTGTGGTTTTGTTTGTTGTCGACGCCGAAAAGACCGACCGGTTCTCCGTTGATGACGATCGGGCAGAGGATGAAGCTTCGAGACCGCAGCTGGGAGATGGCGTCGCAGGGGGGCTTGAGATTGTAGGTTGCCGGCATCTTTCGCATGTCATGAACCAGCAGCGGTTCATCGCGCAGCATCGTCAGATAGACCACCCCGGCCCGTTCGTCGAGAGGCAGACTCACCCCGGCCACGTTGTCGTCGCCGCTGCCGCGACTGGCCATAAACTCGAGCCGGTCGCCTTCCGGGTTGAGCATCAGAAGGTTCACCCGGTCGTAGCCGAGAATATCCTTCAGGCTGTCAGCGGCCAGATGCATGATTTCCTTCTTGTCGAAGGATTTCTGCAACTGGGCGTTGGTTTGGTGGAAGCGCTTCATCTTGTCGTTGAGATCACTGGAGAGATCGTTTAGATCCTGGCCGCGCCGGCGAAGGTCTTCCTGCAGGCTGCCGATGGAGCTTTGATGCTCGGCCGCCTCATCGCGCCAGGCCTTGCCGTAGGCCCCCAGGGTCCAGAAGAGCAGGGAGGCAAAACACAGCAGAAAGAGCGCCAGGGCGCCGTTTTCCGGCGTTCCCCACAGGGTATAGGCAACCTGGGTCCAGGCCGATGTGTCGCGATTGCCGAAGAAGAGGTAGCGGATAACAGCCCAGGCAGGAGGCGCGGCGAGGCTGGCGAGGAAATGGCTGAGGGGGAGGGGGGAAGAGGTGCGGTTTCTTTTCATGTTCATCTTTCGATGATCCTCGATTGAAAAGGCCTGCGGCGGAACCCGGAAACGAAAAAGCCTTCCCCCGGCATTGGATGGAAGGCTGGTCCATGGTGATGTTTTGTCGGCACGGGCAGCAGATCCTCGATAGGAGTCGGAGGAACGTGTCGTTTGGTGCCGCTGTTTTTTTGGCAGGATCGGCCCTGATTCTCGAATTTCAGGCAGGCTAGCACAATCGGAAAAGGAGCTGCAAGTAAAATCAAAGCATGTTCTGAAAAATCATATAAAAATTATTTAAAAGTGTCGCCTCGATAGATAAATAGCTGATATCCGTAAAAAAATTATCTTATCTGGAAAGAAATACCATTCTATTTTTATTAAAATTCTGCCGTAGATTTCGCATCCAGCCGATAAGGGGATTTGCGCCCGGCCGGTGTTTGATCCCCTTACCCTTCCGACTCCCGGCGCTCCCGGTGGATCGCAAAGGGGGCCCAGGACTGGTCGATGGACATGACCTCCAGGGTGTTGACGTTGACGTGGGGAGGCAGTGAGGCGACATAAAAAATGATGTCGGCGATGTCTTCGGGGGTGAGGGGGGCGGTGCCGGCATAGACCTGGGCGGCCTTGTCGCCGTCCCCCTTGAACCGGACGGTGGAAAATTCGCTCTCGGCCATCCCCGGCTCGATGTTGCTCACCCGCACCCGGGTGCCGAGGAGATCGGCCCGCAGGTTGCGGGAAAATTGCTGGACGAAGGCCTTGGTTCCGCCGTAGACGTTGCCGCCTGGGTAGGGCCAGTTGCCGGCGGTGGAACCGATGTTGATGACATGACCGCTGTTGCGTTCCACCATCCCCGGCAGCACCGCCCGCGTCAGGAAGGTGACCCCCTTGATGTTGGTGTCGATCATCTGCTCCCAGTCGTCGAGGTCGGTCCGCCAGGCCGGTTGCAGACCGAGGGCGAGGCCGGCGTTATTGAGGAGGAGGTCGACGGTCTTAAAAGGTGCCGGCAGGGCCTCGAACCCTTGGGCCGCTGCGCTGCGGTCGCGCACATCGAGGGGCCAGAGGTGGATTTCGCTCGGCCCGCCGAGTTCGGCCCGCAACGCCTCGAGTCGCTCGCTGCGCCGGGCGGCCAGAACCAGCCGCCAGCCGGCGGCGGCGAATTTGCGGGCGCAGGCCTGTCCGAAGCCGGAGGAAGCGCCGGTAATCAAGACGGTTTTTTTCATCTTTTGAGCCCTTTCTGCTGTTGCCGCAAATGAGAGTATGAGGGATCGATGGCCTTTGTTGCCGGCGGCATCCTTTGTTACGCCTGGCCATACTTGCGATTGAAGGTCTCATCGCTCATGGTCAGATAGAGGATGAACTCGACGAAGGCGACGATAGAGGGAATGAACGTCCAGCAGAAGAGGAGGTAGACGATGCCGAGCCCCACCTGCCCGAGGTAGAATTTGTGGATTCCGAAGCCGCCGAGGAAGAAGGCGAGAAGGGCGGCGGCGATCCTGCTCTTGCCGTTGGCGGCCACGGGACCGAGGTTTATCGAAAGAGGCTTGCTCATTTGGCGAACCCCGCACTTGGGGCAAATTTCCGCCTTGGCCTTGATGATCGAGCCGCAATCGCTGCAGAATTTTTCATCGATGCCCTTGATCGGCAACTCACTCATTTTCGTCTCCTTGGAAATTCCGCTGAAAAATCTCAGGTATGGTTGGCTGTCGTCGAGAAGTATACAAGAAGGGGGGACGGCTTCGCCATCGCAAATTGTTCATTGGCACGGTTGAGAATTGGCCGAATTCTGTTGGGGGGACAGATCATGGGCCCACTCTGTGTGATAGGATTGTCAGGGAATATTTCACCAGGGGGGCAAGTTCCGAAAACCGCCAAGGAGATTGTATGAAGATGCGAAAGAAATTTCTCGATTACGAATACCAGGAGGTCCTCGACGTCAAGACCCGGGAGCTGATCCGGGTCGGCTGTGCCGTGGCGGTGGGGTGCCCCGACTGACTGGAGAAGCACTTCGCGGTCGCGAAGAAAGCCGGTGCCACCGAGGACGAACTCAAAGAAGCCATGGCCTACGGCATGATCGCCCCCTCCGGACGAGCCAAGAATTTCGTCCTGCGGATGAAGGGGGAGCTGGGGATCGAAGACTGAGACAAAAAAGGGGGCAGATAACGCCTGGAATAAATCGTGACATGAAGTGGCGTCGGCTTGAATGAATGGTCCACGCCCGCCGATGTTCTCTTCACATCACCACATCTCATTCGCCATTTTTTTTCCTCGCGCCAACTCCTTCTCACTCGGGTCGGCACTCGCGAAGGAACCGGGTCGTATGTCGCTACCTGGTACATAGGTACTCATCACAACGCCAGTGGTCGAAACCTGAGCGCGGACGAGGCGCAGCGCGATTGGCTTGGCCGTCTCGCCAAAGAGGCGCTTGCCCCGGCCGAGCACCACTGGAAAAGTCCACACGTTATACTCGTCTATCAGTGATGCGGCCTGCAGCGTCTGAATCAAATTGCCGCTGCCAATAATCTGCAGGTCAGGGCCCGGTTGGGTCTTGAGAGCGACGATTGCCGGGACGACATCGCCCTGGAGCAGGGTCGAGTTGTTCCAGTGCAGCGTCTTCAAGGTGCGCGAAGCAACATGCTTTTTGGCTGCATTGAACGTCTTGGCGATCGGGTGGTTAGCGCTTTTCGATACCCCGTAGCTTGCTGCGGGGTAGTTCATTGACAAGGCGCGTCATCACGCCGGGTCCCGGACAAGATCACCGTGGGCACCAACCGTATGAAAACCAACTCGCCGACAAGTTCCACAAGGGTCTGGGTTACAATGACGGCAGGTGTGACCACCCATGCATCCGGCAAGGCCAGGGCCAGCGGCAGCACCACCAGGGAATTGCGCGTCACCGAACTGAAAATCAGTGCCCTGCCGTCACTGGTATCCAGACGATAGACCTGCGCTGTCCAGCGGGCGAGGAACGGCATAATGGCCATGAAGGCAATGTAAAGCGGTACCGCCTTCCCAACGACAGGAAGGTATTCACCGACTCTATCAATCTGGGACGCCACGACGAGAAACAGGGAAAGCGCCATAAATGGCACAGGAAGCCACCCGGTCGTGGCAAGCCAGGCTTGCCCGCTTTTCTTGCGCCTGGCCCAAAACTCGCTTGCCAGGGCCAGCCCCAGAGGCAAACCGATGAGCAGGAGAAATGCCTGCAGAAACGGTTCGTTGCTCATGACCCGTGCGGCCTGACCGTCCATGAATAGCCACAGATACGCAGGCAGCAAGAGCATCTGGGCCAAAAGCAGCACAGGGGTAGCCGCAAGCACCAGCCGTGCATTGCCTTGCCCGAGATGGGTAAAAACGATGACGTAGTCGATGCACGGCGTAAGCAGGACCAGATACACTCCCAGTAACAGCGGAGGGTCTTCCGGCAAAAATTGCGATAACCCCCAGACCAGGGCGGGTACGATGACAAAATTGACGGTTAGCAGGGCTCCGGCAAATCGCCGGTTGGCAAACGCCTTCCGCAGTTGGAGAAAAGGAATCTGCACAAACATTCCATAGAGCATGATGGCCAGCACGGGCGAGATCAGCAGTTCCAGGCTCGCACTCCAGACCGGCTGCCACAATCCGAACCCTGCTCCGGTGGCCAGCGCCCCGGCGTATAGCCAGACTTGATTTTCTTCCAGATTTTCTCTTGTCATCATTCCTGCAAACAGAGGCATCAGCTCTGGACAGCCCTTGGCTCAAAGCCATTCAGCAGTCGCAGGCTGTTGAACACAACCAACAGCGTCGCCCCCGTGTCGGCGGCAATGGCCATCCAGAGCGACGCCGCCCCGAACAGAGTCAGGACGATGAACACTGCTTTAAGCCCCAGGGCGAAGCCGATGTTCTGCTGGATGTTGCGTAAGGTCCGGCGGGAGTGCCGGATCAGCCAGGGGAGCTTGGACAGGTCATCGCTCATCAGGGCCATGTCGGCCGTTTCCAGGGCTGCGTCGGTCCCCATGGCCCCCATGGCGATGCCGAAGGTAGCCGCCGCCATGGCCGGGGCGTCGTTGATGCCATCGCCAACCATGGCCACGGTTTTGTTTTCGCGCACCAGCCGCCCGATCGCCTCGACCTTGTCCTCGGGCAGAAGCTCGCAGTAGTATTCTTCGATCCCGGTCTCGGCCGCAATCGCCCTGGCCGTCCCGGCATTGTCGCCGGTCAGCATGACGATCCGAGCGACCCCCGCTTCCCGGATTTCAGCGATGATGCGCGGGATGTCTTCCCGCAGGCTGTCGGCGATGCTGATCAGCCCGCAGACATGGCTGTCGTTGCCGATCGCGACGACCGTATGGCCGGCATCCTCCAGTTCTTCCGCCCGGGCATGAATCTCCGGGGTCTCCTGGCCTTTCTCGTGCATCATCCGGTGACTGCCGACCCAGAACAACCTTCCTCCGATGCTCCCTTCGCCGCCTTTGCCGGGAAACGCCGTGAACTGCTCCGCCGGGACAACTTCGATGCCGGCTTCGCGTGCTTTGCGCAGAATCGCCCTGGCCAGCGGATGCTCGCTGCCGGCTTCCAGCGCCGCGGCCCGCTCCAGCAACTCCCGTTCGCTGTGGCCGTTCAGGGTGACCAGGCGCTGCACTTCGGGTTGGCCGGTGGTGAGTGTCCCGGTCTTGTCCAGCGCCAGGACCTTAAGCCGCCCGGCCGCCTCCAGATAGAGCCCACCCTTGATCAGCACGCCGTGGCGGGCGGCGGCGGTCAGGGCCGAAACGATGCTCACCGGAGTGGAGATCACCAGCGCGCAGGGACAGGCGATGACCAGCAGCACCAGGCCGCGATAAACCCCCTCCGACCAGGACAATCCGGCCAGCGGCGGCAACAACAAGGCAAGGGCCACCGCGAGGGCCAGCATGACCGGTGTATACCGGGTGGAGAACCGATCCACCCACTGCTGGCTGGCGGCCCGCCGGGTCTGGGCGCTTTCGACCATGTGGATGATGCGGGCCAGGGTGGTCTGGTCGGCGCTGCGGTCGGCGCGAAACTCCAGGGTCCCGTCCTGATTGATGGTGCCGGCGTAAACCGGATCGCCCGGTTCTTTTGCGACCGGCATCGACTCGCCGGTGATCGGCGCCTGGTTCACGGAGGACCGTCCGCTGACCACTTCGCCATCCAGCGCGATTCGCTCACCCGGGCGGACCAGAACAATGGCGCCCAAAGGGATCTCCGCCACAGGTTTTTCGTGGATGTCGTCGTGCTCCGGACAGCGGTAGCGGGCCGTGGCCGGAGCGAGATCGAGCAGGGCGCCGATGGCGTTGCGCGCCCGCTCGACGCTCCACTGCTCCAATAACAAAGAGAGAGCAAACAGGAAGGCGACGGTGGCCGCCTCAAACCACTCGCCGAGGATGAAGGCGCCGATGACGGCCGTCACCATCAGGAAATTCATGTCCGGCCGCAGGCGGCGGGCAGCCTGCAGGGCCCGAGGAAGAACGTACCAAGCCCCGCAAACGGCGGAGAGGAAGTAGAAAACCATGACGACGGGCGGGAAAGAATGACTGTCCCGCTGGCCGCCGGACACAACGTCGAGCAGGCTGCCGTGCAAGACCCAGTGTGTGACAAAGGCTGTCAGGAGCAGGATTCCGGAGGCAGAGGTCAGGACCAGTCGACCGTGCCGCTCCCAGAAACTGCCGGTCGGCTCGGGTAGTCTTCGTTCCCACGGGACGGCTTTCATGCCGCTCTTGCCGACCGCTTGGACAATCTGGTCGTCCGAGAGCAGTCCCGGCTCGAATTCCACCGTCATGCGGGCGTTGAGGACATCGAACTCCAGGTCGATGATCCCGGGTTTCCCGCCGAGTTCGCGGCGCAGGATGGTCACCTCTTCGGAGCAATCCAACCCCTGGACTCGGTAATCGATGCGTCTGTTCATATCCAATCCTTTTGGGGGCTAGCGTGCTTTGCCCCTCTTGTTGACCACCAAACATGTTACACTATGTTCACATATGTTCGTTTAAAAAAGCGGGTCTTCTCTCCCCCTAAAGGCTCGGGTCTTTATTCATTTACGTGTTGCAGCCCCAGTTCCATGAGTCCCAGAACGTGCGCATCCCCCAAACTGTAAATGACATTCTTGCCATTTTTTCGATATTTGATGAGTTTCTGCCCGCGCAACATCCGCAGCTGATGGCTGACAGCAGATGAACTCATGTCGAGAAGATCGGCCAGGTCACACACGCAAAGCTCGGAGAAAGAAAGCGCATGAAGTATCCGGGCGCGAGTGGAATCCCCCAAAGCCTTGAAAAGGTCGGCCACTTGAAACAGGATCTCTTCCGGGGCCATTTTCGACCGCACTCCGGCAACTGTTTCCGAGTGCACGCAGGTCGTCGGGCAGGTCTCCTTGAATTCCATTTACTTATCTTTCACTTGAATATGTGTTCAATTGTGCGATAAGATAAATCCATTGTCAATATCGGTTTTGCCAGATTGGTTTTGACCCGAGAATTTCGGCCGATGAAATATGTCTCGACATGGAACCAGCTTATCTAGATTCTCAGCTGAAATAGTTTCCCCCTTCGAGAGAGGGAACTTTGCTGCAATCTGAAAGATAGACCTTAACGCATGCGAATTTCCACTCGGATATTTCTTTATCTTTTCAGTTTGATCGCTGTAGCCTCAGCCATTCTTGGCTACTTGTCGATCCAGGACGAACGTCGTCACCTTCTCTCCAGCATTCGCTCCGAGGCACGCTTGATGGCGCGATCGCTGGCTTCGGTGCTGCGCTTTTATCACCCGGGAGATCCGGGTGTTGATCTGAACAAGCTGCTGGAGGACATTGCCCCACAGAGCTGGAGCCCACCACCAATGCTGCGTTTTTACGATCGTGACGGAGCCCCGCTCGGTGTCGCCTGTGCACACTGCAATCCGCTGCCGCTGGCGCAGAAAAGAATCGATCTGCACGCCCTTGCGGATACCGGCCGAGAAGAATTTTTTGAAACCGGTGTGGAGCCGTACTTTTCCATGATCGTTCCGGTGAAAGGGCTTAATGGTTTTCCCCAAGGAGCCCTGGAAGTCGTTCTCCCATTGAAACAGGTCAATCAGACCCTGGCCGGGACGACGCGTCGTTTTCTGCTTTTCACCATCGTTCTGGCCATCGGGCTCGGGACACTCATCATTCTCATTGTTCGCTGGAACATCACCCAGCCAATACAGCGGCTGATTGAGGCCGCCCGCCATCTGGGGGCGGGAGATTTTCGCTCGCGCGTGAAAACCAGCGGCGTGGCCGATCTTGACCGGTTAACGGACGAACTGAACCGCATGGCGGCGCAACTTGAAGAACTGGACAGTAAACGAGATGCCTTTTATCAGGAAAAACTGCAACTTGAAAGGGGCCTGCGGCATGCGGAAAAGCTGGCTTCCGTCGGTCAGCTCAGCTCCGGTCTGGCCCATGAGATCGGCACCCCCCTCAACGTCATCAGCGGCCGGGCCGAACAGCTGCTCAGCCGCATGGGGCAAGGCGACCCCGGGCGCAAGGCGCTGGAATCGATCATCCGCCAGAGCGAACAGATCGCCGGGCTGATCGAACGCCTGCTCGCCTTCTCCCGCAAGGATGTCAAGTGCTGGGAAGAAGTCGATCTGAAAACATTGGCTCGCGAGGCCCTGAACCTCTGCCGGATGCGGTTTCCCAAAGGGGGGGGCACCGTCAATCTGGAATTGGATCTGGCGGTGAGGCACATGACGGCGGACAGAAATGCTATGCGCCAGCTGTTCGTCAACCTGATGCTCAACGCTATTCAGGCCATGGACGGGCGGGGATGGGTCCGGGTGATTTCGGTCATGGCAGGGGAGGGCCTGCAAATTGCCTTCGAGGACAGCGGGCCGGGAATTCCGGCGGAACTGCGCGAAAAGGTGTTCGAACCCTTCTTCACCTCCAAGGATGTCGGGGAGGGGACCGGCCTCGGTCTTTATATTGCGACCAATATCGTGGAGGACCACGGGGGAAATATCCTGATCGAAGATCGCTCCGGCGGGGGCGCCCGCTTCGTTATGACCTTCCCGTTCCGGGGTAAGGAGGCAGGCCGATGACAAGTCAGCAGCCGCTGCGCATTCTGGTCGTCGACGACCAGGAGGAGATGCGCGATCTGCTTTGCGACGTGCTCCGCGAGCGGGGCTATACCGTGGCTGCTGCCGGCGACGGCGAGCAGGCCCTCGCCGCTTTGGCCGGACAGATGTTCGAGCTGATCGTCAGCGACATTCGCATGCCCGCCATGGACGGGGTCACCCTTCTTGGACGGGTCAAAGCGTCGAAAGGATTCACCCCTTTCGTGATCCTTATCACCGCCTTCGGCGACATCAACGACACCGTGCGGCTGATCGATCGCGGCGCCTACGACTATTTGATCAAGCCGTTCAAGACCGAGCAGTTGCTGATCGCCGTCAAGCGGGTCGAGCGTGAACTCGCCATGCGACGCCGGGTCGCCGAACTGGAGGAGCGCCTCCCCCCGAACGAGACGCAGCGGGACTTGGCGGGGCGCAGCGCCGCCATGGGCCGGGTGCTGACCCTGATCGAAAAGCTGGCCCCCGCCGAGGGCGGCGTACTGATCGAGGGGGAGACCGGCACCGGTAAGGAACTGGTCGCCCGCTCCATCCATCGGGCTTCGCCGCGCAGCGCCGGCCCCTTTGTCGCCGTCAACTGCGCCGCGCTTCCGGAGGGGCTGCTCGAGAGCGAACTGTTCGGCCACGTCCGCGGCGCCTTTACCGGCGCCACCCAGGAAAAGACCGGATTGTTTCTCGAAGCCCACGGTGGCACCCTGTTCCTCGATGAGATCGGCGAGATGTCCCCGGCGCTGCAGGCCAAGCTGCTGCGGGCGCTGCAGGAGCGCCAGGTGCGGCCGGTCGGCGGCACCCGGCAGCAGGGCTTCGACGTGCGGGTACTCGCCGCCACCAACCGCAACCTGCTGGAAGAGGCCCGCCAGGGCCGCTTCCGGGAGGATATCTACTACCGCATCGCCACCTTCCACATCGAAATTCCTCCCCTGCGCCGAAGGCGGGAGGATATCCCCGCCCTGCTGCAGGAGTTCACCGCCCGCCACCCCTGTCGCGGCAAGGTGGTCGACTTCGAACCCGAGGCGCTTCGCGCGCTCATGGACTATTCCTGGCCAGGCAACGTGCGGGAGCTGCAGAATGTGGTCGAGCGCTGCTGCTATCTCTGTGACAAGGGGATCGTGCGGCTGACCGACCTCCCGCCGGAAATCCTCCGTGACCTGCGGCCCGCCGAGGCCTTCGCCTGGCCCGATGCCAAGCCCCTGGCCGAGGTGGAGCGTGACTACATCCGGCACGTCCTGCGCCGGTGCGGTGGCAACAAGGTGCAGGCAGCCGAGATCCTCGGCATCAATCGCAAGACCATCCAGCGCAAACTCGGCGACGAATCCCTTTGATTCTTGATGGCGGGGTCGCGACAAATTGTCGCGCATGGTCTTTTCTGCCCCAAGAGAGTCTTGCGCCGAGCTCTTTTCAAAACCCCTCCGAAATCCTCTTTCCTGCTAAATAATCCCAATATTTCAGCCACCTACAGACAGGTCCCGCCGTCCGGGCCGTTTCGGCACACCTGCTGCTATAGAACTCTGAAGCGGCAGGAAGGCTGTCGTCGGAAACCGGGACCGGAGCCTCCCGAGCAATCAACCTTTTCAGTCTTTCATTCAGGCAAGCAGACAATGAAACGATCAAACCGAAAAATTCTTATCGGCGTGCTGATAATCGGCCTCGCGGTCGGTTTCCTTATCGTCCGCGGCATCTCCACCACCAGCGCTTATTATCTGACCGTGGCCGAACTGAAGGAATCGCCGACCGGCCTCAACCTCGGTGCGGAAGAAACGGTACGGGTTGGCGGTGACGTGGTCGCCGACAGCATCGCTTACGACCAGCAGGCGCTGCGGCTGGCTTTCGAGCTGCGCGATCAACAGAACCCGGCTGCGACCATCCGCGTCAGCTATGCCGGCCCCAAGCCCGACGCCTTCGAGCCGGACGTGGAGGTGTTGGCCGAGGGAATCTACCGGCGAGGCGACAATCTTTTCGCCGCCGACAATCTGCTCGTCAAATGCCCGTCTAAGTATTCATCGGAAGAAGGCAGCAAATAACAGGAGGACACCTTGGTCGTTTTCGGCAATCTTTCCCAATTCGCCGCCCTGGCCTTCAGCCTGCTGGCGCTGGTCCTCACCCTGCTCGGCGTGATGCGCAACGATGCGCGTCTGGCCCGCGGCGGCGCCCGGGCCCTGTTGTCCGCGGCGGCCTTCACCACCTTGGCGTCGATCGCTCTGGCGGGGTTGTTTCTGAGCGACAATTTTCAGGTCGAATACGTCGCTTCCTATTCCGACCGCGCCCTGCCGATCTTCTATAAGCTGACCGCCTTCTGGGCGGGGCAGAAGGGCTCACTGCTCTTCTGGGCCTGGACTCTGAGTTTCTGCGCCGTCCTGACGGTCTACTCCAACCGCCGGGACGCCGATCCGCGCACCACCAGCTATGTCTACCTGGTTCTGGCCGGCACGCTCAGCTTCTTTCTCTTTCTGCTGTGCGCCGTCACCAGCCCCTTCGAACTGCTGAGCTTCACCCCCGCCGACGGCCAGGGGCTCAATCCGATGCTGCAGAACCCGGGCATGGTCTTCCATCCGCCGACCCTTTTCCTCGGCTACGTCGGCTTCACCGTCCCCTTCGCCTACGCCGTGGCCGCCATGGTCACCGGCCGCAGCGACGCCGGCTGGATCCGCAAGGCCCGGGTCTGGAACGTGCTCTCCTGGATCTTTCTCACCATCGGCATCATCCTCGGCGGCCAGTGGGCTTATGTGGAGCTGGGCTGGGGCGGTTTCTGGGCCTGGGACCCGGTGGAGAACGCTTCCTTCATCCCCTGGCTGGCCTCCACCGCCTTTATTCACACCGCCATCATCCAGGAGCGGCGGGGGATCATGAAGGTCTGGAACATGGTGCTGATCCTGCTCACCTTCACCCTCTGCATCTTCGGCACCTACCTGGTGCGCAGCGGCGTGCTGCAGTCGGTGCACGATTTCGGGGCGACCGGGCTGGGAGGGTATTTCCTCGCCTTCACCATCGTCACCCTGCTCGGCGGCATCTACCTCATCGCCGAGAGCTACCATGATCTGAAAACGCCGCATGTTCTCGAATCGTACCTTTCGCGCGAGAGCACCTTTCTGTTCAACAACGTCATCCTGCTGGCGCTGGCCTTCGCCACTCTGTTCGGCACGGTCTTTCCCATCATCTCGGAGGCATTCACCGGCAACAAGGTGACCGTCGGACCGGCCTTTTTCAACATGGTCAACACCCCGCTGTTTCTGTTGCTGCTGCTGATTACCGGCATCTGTCCGCTGATCGGCTGGCGCAAGGCCTCGGCGAGCAACCTGCGCCGCAATTTCCTGCGTCCGGCGATCTTCGGCCTGGTGGTTCTGGCCCTGCTGCTGGGGTTCGGCATCCGCCATCCCTATGCCCTGATCGCCTTCAGTCTCTGCGGCTTTGTCGCCGCAACCATCGTCCTGGAATTTGTCGCCGCCCTGCGCTCACGCGACAAGCAATCCGGCGAATCTTTCTGGAGCGCCGGACCGAAGCTGCTGTGGCGCCTGCGGCGCCGCTACGGCGGACATCTGGTCCATTTCGGGCTGGTGCTGATGGTGGTCGGCATTACCGGCTCCACGGCCTTCAAGCAGCAAGCCCAGGGAACCCTGAAGCGCGGCGAGACCCTGCAGGTGGGGCGTTATGAACTGCGCTATGACGATTTCAACGTCTACAACAAATTCAACCGCACCATTTACGGCGCGCAGCTGAGCGTCTTCAACGGAGGCGAACCCCTCGGCATCCTGGAGACGCAGCGCCGGGTCTATGTCAACGCCGAGCAGCCGACCACCGAGGTTGCCCTGCGCACGACCCTGCGTGACGATCTGTACGTCACCATGCCGGGGATCGGCCGGAACGAGGAGATCACCCTCAAGGCGGCCGTCAATCCGCTGCTGGTCTGGGGCTGGATCGGCGGGGCGCTGATGGTCGTGGGCGGCGTTGTCGCCATCATCCCCGAGCGCAAGAGGAGAATCGCGTCATGAACCGGTCCATCGGCTTGAAAAAACCGCTCTTTCCGCTGCTGCTGCTTCTTCTGCTCCTGTCTCTGCCCGCCCCGGCAGTCGCCCTCACCGAAGTCGAGGTCAGCAACCACCTGATGTGCTATGCCTGTCCCGAGGACCAGCTGTCCGTATGCAACTGCGGCGGCGCCCAGGAGATGAAGGACACCATCCATCGGATGATCGGCGAAGGGAAAACCAAGCAGGAAATTCTCGATTATTTCGTCGCCCGCTACGGCGAGGCCATCATCTCCACGCCCCCCCAGAAGGGCTTTGCTCTGACGGCCTACATCGCGCCGTACGTCGGCTTGGGGGCTGGAGTCATCGTCGCGTTTCTTCTGGTCATGCGCTGGGCCCGCTCCAGCGGCAAGGAATCTGAATCGGAAGTCTCTACAACAGACAACGGCGAGCCGGCCATCGATGCCGCTGCGCGAGAGCGGGTCGCGCAGGAACTGGCGCGGCTCGAGAAGGAGGAATAGCCCATGACCGGCGTCATCTTCATTATCCTTGCCCTTGCCCTGCTGGCCTATACCTGCGCGCCGCTGCTGAAGGACCATCAGCCCCTGACGGTCGCCGGCGAAGAAATCCTCCGCCGGCGCGCCGCCCTGGAGCAGGAGAAGCACAACCACCTCCAGGCCCTGCGCGATATCGACTTCGAGCGGAGTATCGGCAAGGTCAGCGAGGCCGATTGCCGGCAGCTCAAGGAGTTGTACACCCGTCAGGCGGCTGCGGCCATTGCGGCCCTCGACGAACTCGACCGGGCGGGGCAAGATACCAGTGGCTGAGCCCTTTCTGCACGTTGAGGACTTGCGCAAGAGTTACGGCGGGCTGGCGGCCCTGAAGGGGGTCAGCCTGACCCTGGAAGCGGGGGACTTTCTCTGCCTGTTCGGCCCCAACGGCGCCGGCAAGTCGACCCTGCTCAAGGTCCTGGCCACCCTGCTGCCGCCTACCGCCGGTTCGGTGCGGGCGGCGGGTTATGATCTGGAAGAACAGCCGGAGGCCTTTCGCGCCCGGCTCGGGCTGGTCTCTCACCAGTCGTTTCTCTACGACGATCTGAGCGCCCGGGAGAACCTGGAGTTCTATTCGGCCCTCTACGGCGTTGCCGATCCCGTCGCCCGGGCCGGCGAACTGCTGGAGCGGGTCGATCTCGCGCACCGGGCGCACAGTCCGGTGCGGGAATTCTCCCGCGGGATGCAGCAGCGCCTCACCATCGCCCGGGCCCTGGTCAACGATCCGAGCCTGTTGCTGCTCGACGAGCCGTACACCGGACTCGACGAGCATGCCGCCAGCCGCCTCTCACGGCAGCTTCGCCTGTTGCACGAGGCGCAGCGCACCATCGTCATGGTCACCCACAACCTGCGGCGCGGGCTGGAACTGGCAACGTCTGTGGGAATCCTGGCGCAGGGGAAGCTGGTCTTCCTGCAGCGCCGCGACCAGATCGACCCCGACGCCTTCGAACAGCTCTACTTCCGGCACCTGGAGGCGGCATGAGTCTGGTGCAGCAGACTCTGCTCCTCTACCGCAAGGACCTGCGGGTCGAGGTGCGCAAGAAGGAGTCCCTGATCGCCATGGCCTTTTTCGGGGCGCTGATCATGGTGATCCTCAATCTGGCGGCCGGGCTCGGCGGTCGCATCGAGGCCGAGCCGGCCGCCGGCATCCTCTGGGTGGCGATCCTCTTCTCTTCGGTCCTTGGTCTGGGGCGGGTTTTCGCCCGCGAGAAGGAGAACGGCTGTGTCGCTGCGCTGCTGGTCAGCCCCCTCTCGCCGGGAGCGATCTTTGCCGCCAAGGCGCTGGTTAACTTCACCCTGATGAGCTTCAGCGAACTGGTGCTGGTTCCGGTCTTCTTTGCCCTGTTCGGCACCGGTCTGCAGCCGAGTCCGCTGATCCTGCTGGTGTTGCTGATGCTGGTCAATATCGGCTTCTCCGCCGCCGGGACTCTGCTTTCGGCCCTGGCCGCCGGAACCCGTCGCAACGAGGTGCTGCTGCCGATCCTGCTCTATCCGCTCTGCCTGCCGCTGGTCGCCCTGGCGGTCAAGGCGACCGGCGCCGCCTTTGCGGGCCGGCCCGTGAGCGCAATTCTCGACCAGCTCGAACCGATGGCCGCTTTCGGCCTGATTTACGCAGCGGTGGGCTATCTGCTCTTCGCCCACGCCGTCCGGGAGGTTTGACCCGTGCTGAAACGTTACGATCCCTTTGCCGTGCTCGCTCTTTTCGCCGTCCCCGGCGCCGCCGCCACGGTTTTTTTCTACGCTCCGCTGGAACGGACCATGGGCGTGGTGCAGAAGATCTTTTATTTCCACCTGGGGCTGGCTGCGGCGGCCTTCCTTTCCTTCTTCGTCGCCTGTGTCGCCGGAATCCTCTATCTGGTTAAGCGGCAGCGGGCCTGGGACGAGCGCGGCGCGGCGGCCGTCGAGATCGGGGTGCTCTTCACCACCCTGGTGCTTCTGACCGGTTCAATCTGGGGCCGCCCCATCTGGAACACCTGGTGGACCTGGGACCCGCGCCTGACCACCTCGCTGATCCTATGGTTCATCTTTGCCGCCTGCCTGATCCTGCGCAGCGCCGTGGAGCAGGAAGAGAAGCGTGCCGTCTTCTGCGCCGTCATGGCCATTGTCGGCTTTGTCGACGTGCCGGTGGTCTTTCTTTCGGCGCGCCTGTGGCGCAGCATCCATCCCACCGTCATCCGCAGCGAGGGAATCGCTCTGGAGCCGGCCATGCTCGTCACCCTGGCGGTCAGCCTGACAGCAATGCTGATCCTCTGGGCGGCCCTGTTCCGCCTGCGCTGCTCTCTGCAGCGGCAGGAGAACGCACTGCTTGATCTGCAGCAGCAATTGCAACGATAAGGAGATTCGACATGGAACGCGCAATGTATCTGGCTCTGGCCTACATGATCATCTGGGCGGGGTTCGCCGGCTACCTGGCCTGGCTCTCCGGCCGTCAGCGGCAGACCGCCCGGCGTCTGGCGGAACTCACCGCCCAAGTCCAGCGGCAGGAGGTGCAATCGTGAGGGCTTCCGTCAGCCGCCGGGAGGTGGCCGTCCTTGGTTTCTTCTGGGCGATGGTGGTCAGCATCGCCGTCATGACCCTGGTCAACCTGGCCGCAGGGCCCGCGGCCAAGCCTCAGCCTCAGGCGCAAGCCCCGAACGCGGCCGGGAGCGAAGCGCGTATCGCCCAGCTTGAGGCGCGTCTCCAAGCCGCTCCCGAGGATGTCGAGGCCATGGTGGCGCTGGGGGACATCTATATCGATACCCGCCGCGCCATGGAGGCCTTTCGGCTCTTCCAGCGGGCGGTGGAGCTCGAGTCTGGTCATGTCCACGCCCTGAACGATCTCGCCGGACTCTACCAGCAGATCGGGCAGTACGACCAAGCGCTGGAAAGCTACCGCCGCGCCTATGAAAGCCAGCCCGCGCACAGCGCCTCGCTGCTCAACATGGCGCTGATCTACAGCCGCCACAAGGGCGAGAATGCCAAGGCGCTGGAGCTGCTGCGCACCTTTCTCGCCGGAAACCCCGAAGCGCAACTGATCGCCACTGCCGAGCGGGAAATCGCCCGGATCGAACAGAGCATGAGAGAAAACGGCGGTGCATCATCGAATGGCCAGGGCACAAGCCACTAATCGCCGATAGGGTCAGGCGAACAAGGTCATTTACATCCGAGGAAAAACGGCCACGGCTAAGCACGTGCCCATCGAATCTGGACATCTCTTGTGAATATTCCCCAAACGCCGCTGCTCTATGGTGCTTTTGGCGCCTACCTGCTGGCCGTATTGCTTTACCTTTTTCAGTTGCTGCTGCGTCGCACCTGGGTGTGGCGCAGCGCATTCGTTCTGGTGCTGGCGGGCTTTGCCCTGCAGACGACCTGTCTGGCGCTGCGCTGGATCTCCGCCGGTTATCTTCCGGTGACCAACCTGTTTGCCACCCAATTCTTTTTCAGTTGGGCGCTGGCGGCAACTTACCTTTATTTTGAATTGCGTTACCGGATCCACGCCGCCGGCCTGTTCGTGATGTTCTGCAACCTGCTGCTTTTCGGCAGCGCTTTGCCGCGCAGCGCGGATATTCCGCCGCTGATCCCGGCCCTAGACACGCCACTCTTTACGCTGCACGTTTCCCTCTCTTTTGCAGGCTACGCCTTCTTTGCCATGGCCTTTTCCATGGGTGTGCTCTACCTGCTGCAGAAACGCCTGCAATCGGGGCTGTTGCCCGACCTGATGCTGCTGCGCAAACTCAATGAGGAAGCGGTCTTTCTCGGCTTCAGTCTGTTCACCCTGTGCATGATCTTCGGCAGTATCTGGGCCTACGTCGCCTGGGGTCATTATTTCTCCTGGAATATCAAGGGGGTCTGGTCGGCGCTGGTCTGGCTGTTTTATGCAGGGATGTGCCACGCCAAGTTTATCCGCCGCTGGCAGGGATCCGGCTATGCCGTGCTGTCGGTCGTCGGCTTCGGCGTGGTGCTGTTCACCTATCTCGGCATCGGGCTGTTGATGAGCAGCAACCATCCCCTCGAGTGACCGGGAGACGTGAAGATGATAAAAAAATCCCTGTTCGACAGCAAAATCTGGAAGTTGCTCTGTTCCTTGAAGCTGGCGATCGTGCTCGCCTCGGCCGCCACCCTGCTGGCCGTCGGCGGCTCGGTGTTGATGCCGTTCAATCCGCGGGTGTTCGGCAGTCTGGACAGCGTGCCGCTTGGCATGTGGTTGGAGAGAGTGGCGACTCAGGCGCCGTCCATGACCTGGTGGATTCCAGTCGGTGGCATTCTGGTTGTTCTGCTTGCGGTTAACACCCTCTGCTGTTTTATCGACTGGCTGCGCCATTTCCGTGCCCGCTGGCGTAAGTGCGGTGAATATCTGATCCATATCGGCTTCGTCCTGATTCTGAGCGCCTTTCTCTGGGGCAGTCAGGCCGGGTTCCGCAGCGAGCAGAACGGACTGCTGGTCGGCCAGAGCAAGCCCTTGCCGCAACTGGACGTCACCTTGAAACTGGAAGCCTTTGAGCCGGTCTTCAACCGGTCCGGCCGGCCGGTCGACATGCTCAACTCTCTCGCCCTGTACCAGGGCGACCAGCTTATCAAGCGGGTTCAGGCGCGCACCAACCATCCGCTGACATGGAAGGGGCTGGTCGTCATCCCGGCCTCTTATGGGCAGACCATGCGCGGCGGGCGTTACATCCCCTACAGTATCCTGACTATCAACTATGATCCGGGTGCAAACATTGCTTTCGCCGGAAGTATTGCCATGGGCTGCGGAGTGCTTTTGACCCTGTTCTCTTTCTATCGAAAGCGGACCCGGGGCGACCACCCCGACATCAAGTGATTTTCTCAACGAGAGGGAAAACCTTGATTTCTTCAGGAGCTGTCGGGTTTTTAAGCAGGACGGTCAAATGGATAAAATTCAAGAGGTATTGATGATGAGTGGCCATGCACCCAACAGACGATGCAACCTCGGATCGGGCAGAGCGATGAAACGATGGCGCTCGATGATTTTGCTCGCCGCCTTGGGACTGACGACCGCCTGCGCTTCTGCTTTCCAAAAAGAGGTGCAACTCCCCACTCAGCCGGACGCTCTGCCGCAAATCTCCGGTGTACTGCAAGAAGACCGGGTGGTCGAAGGAGAGGTGGTGCTGGCGGCGGACCTGCTCGTCCCTTCCGGTCGAACCCTGACCCTGCGCCCCGGCACGACCATTTTTGTCAAACCCGATCCGAGTACCAAAATCGATCCGGAGTGGCTCTCGCCCGAGACCGAGCTGCTGGTACGCGGCACGCTACGCATCGAAGGAACGCCGGAACGCCCGGTGACCTTTCTTCCCCTGGCGCTTCCCGAAGGACAGAGCATCGCCTGGGCGGGGATCGAATTAGACCGGGCGACCGATTCGGTGGTGCGCCACGCCCGTATCCACGGAGCGGAGACGGGCATTCTCAGCATCGGGTCTTCGCCGCTGATCCGCGACAGCCTGATCCGCGGCTGCCGCTACGGCATCGTACTTCAGCAGGCGAGCCCGCTGCTGATCGGCAACCGGATCGAAGGCGGGGAGGGAGGGGTTTTCTGCTGGTGGGGCTCCCGCCCCGAGCTGCGCCTCAACCGCATTTCCGGGAACGAGGAGGAGGGGTTGTTCATCGACCGCAGCAGCCTCCCCAGCCTGGCCGACAACCTGATCACCGGAAACGACTTCGGTCTGGTCGCCCATGACCCGAAGCTGGTCACGCAGGCCGGGCGTCTGGTCGGCAACCGCGAAGACTTCCGACAACTCCGCGAGGGAGGTGGCAAATGAAACCCAGGGCTCTCATGCTGGCCCTGTTGGCGATCCTTTGCACCGTCTCGCCGGTCACAGCGGCGTTGACCTACAGCGGCGAGCAGACCCTATGGAAGGACGCAGTCTGGGAGGGCGAGGTGCTCATCGACGGCGTGCTCACCGTGGCCCCAGGGGTGACCCTTGCGATCCGTCCCGGCACCGTGGTGCGCTTCACTTTCCGCGACACCAACGGTGACGGCATCGGCGAGAACGAGATCTTCATCCAGGGGATTCTCAAGGCTGCCGGCAGCGCCGGGGCGCCGATCCGTTTTACCGTCGCCGGCGAGCCCCGGCCGGGGGCCTGGGGGGCGATCAACACGATGATGTCCGAAGAGGAGAACGTCCTGGCTCACTGCATCGTCGAATACGGCTACCGCGGCTTTCATGCCCATTTTGCCCGGGCCGCCATACGTGATTCGGTTTTTCGCCGCAATTTGCGCGGGCTGCAGTTCCAGGAATCGACGGTGAGCATGGAGCGCAGCCGCATTGAGGACAACCTCAACGGCATCCAGTTTCGCGACTCCACGGTACAACTTAGCGATTCGATCATCACCGGCAGTTATTGGGGGCTGCGCGGCGTCTATAACGAGCTGACCCTGAAGAACTGCCGCATCGAGAATAACCTGATCAATGGGGTCAACCTGCGCGACTCCACCCTGAACGTCACGGGAAGCCGCATTTCGGGCAACCGCAAGGGGCTTTATCTGCAGCGCTCCAGAGTCACCGTGGAGGATTCCCTGCTGACGGACAACAGCGAACACGGCCTGTACCTGGAGGACTCCAAAGGGGTGGTCCGGGGCAATCGTATCGGCGGCAATGGGCGGGCGGGTATCCGCATCCTGGGCTTCTCTGGGGAAATTGTCGGCAACGCCCTGGCCGAAAACGGTGAGTACGCCCTGCAGAACAATGGCGCAGGGGTCGTCAAGGCGCCGAGCAACTGGTGGGGCACGGCTGAAGTGGAGCAGATTGCAGCTCTGATCCGGGACAACCGCGACCGCCCTGAGGCGGGACCGGTGGATGCAGCCGCTCCTTTGCATGAAGAGCCTTCTGGGCTGCCGGAAAATTAACGGGAGGATTTCAAGATGAAAAGGATTCGTGATCTGCGTCGTCTGCCGCTGTTGCTTGTCGCCATCCTGCTGCTGGCGGGCTGCGAACAGGTCTCCGACGCCCCGGCGCTGCGCATCGCCTACATGAACTGCAACAGCGAGAAGGAGACGCTGCAGCGTTTTCTCCCTCTGACCCGTTACCTGGAGAAGAAACTGGGGGTGCAGCTGGAGGCGGTGCCGGTGGACACCCAAGAGTTCGACGAGCGCTTCGGCCAGGAGGAGTTCGCCTTCACCCATACCAACTCCTTGCTCTACGTCATGCTCAAGGAGGATCACGGTCTGCAACTGGTGGCCGCCGACAAACGAGGGCAGTTCGGAGCCCGCACGGCCGGCGCCATCATCTCCCGCAAAGGGAGCGGCATCGACAAGCTGGAGGATATTCGCGGCAAGCGCATGGTGTTCGGTCCCCAACTGGCCCCGACCGGCTACCTGGCTCAGTACGACCTGATGCTGCGGGCCGGGATCGAGCCGGAGCGAGACCTCGGCTATTACGCCATGCCGCAAGGTTCCTTCAAGCACGAAAAGGTCATCTACGGCGTCTATTTCGGGGAGTACGACGTGGCTGCCGCGCCGGTGCTGGACCTGGAGCTCATGGTGGGAGAGGGGAAGATCTCCGCGGACGATTTTCACATCCTGGCCCAGAGCCCGATCATTCCCTACTGTACCTTAGGAGCAGCTGGGGATACGGACCCCAAGTTGGTAAAGAAATTCCGCCAGGCGCTCATGGAGCTGACTCCGGACGATACCGTGGAGATCGACGGTGAGCAGGTCAAGGTGCTCAAGGCGGCCTGGGTGGATGGCTTCGAGCAGCTCACCGATGAAGATTACGACCCGATCCGCGAAATGGCCAAACGGGCCAACATGCCGCCCTATCAGCAGTTTTAGAACCCTGTTGAATGCTATCCGTGGCCGCCGCTTTCAGGGCACAGACCACGCGGGGCCACTTCATTTCAGAAAGGGAGATCATGAAGAAAAGCCTGATCGTCATACTGACCCTGCTGCTCAGCGCCACCAGTCTGCTGGCCGATTCGGTCGATGTGCGCTTGCTCAGGTCGGTCTCGCTTGGAGAGGCGCCGCGCCAGGTGGTCGCATCGGCCGACGGCCAGCGCATTTATGTGCTGACGACAGCCGGGAAGGTGCAGCTTTACTCTGCCGACGGGCAGCTTCAGGGGAGTTTTGAGGTCGGCCCGGAGGTGACAGGGATCACTCCCCAGGGGCCAGATCGGTTGATTCTGCAGCTGGCCGGGCGGCAAGAGATGACCCTGCTGGCATTGCAGCCGGTGGTGTCGCTCAAGACCACCGGGGCGCCCTCACTGGGCGCGCCCGACGCCCCGGTGGAGATTGTCGTCTTTGATGATTTTGAATGCCCCTACTGCGCCAAGTCCGTTCCCCTGTTCAAGCAGGTTCTGGAAACCTATCCCGGCAAGGCCAGGCTGGTGTTCAAGAATTTCCCCCTGAAGATGCACAAGAATGCCCGTGCGGCCGCCACAGCGGCTCTTGCCGCGGATCGGCAGGGGAAATTCTGGCCACTGCACGACCTGCTGTTTGAAAATTACAACAAACTGAATCCGCTAAAAATCCGCGAACTGGCCGAACAGGCCGGTCTCGACATGGCGCGGTTCGATCAGGACCTTAACGACCCGGCTTTGCAGCAGCAGATCAATGCGGACCTGCAGGAAGGTCAGAAGGTTGGCGTGAGCGGCACCCCGACGGTCTTCATCAACGGACGGCGTCTGCAGCAGCGCAGCATGGCCGACTTTAAACAGATGATTGACGCGGAACTGGCTAAAGCAACGGCCGCAAAGAAGCAATCTTCCGGCGGATGAGGCAATTTGCCACTGTCGTTAATATCTGCTGCGCGACTCCATCAGTCAGTGTTGAACTCCGTACTGCCGAGCTGCTGCAGAATACCGCACTGCTCGGCGGTGCGGGTGCCGCTGCAACGCAGACTGAGAGAATTGAGCTGATCCCGCAGCTGTTCGAGCTCCGCGATCCGCACGTCGACCTGGCGGATATGGTCATCAAGGAGTGCGCTGACGGCGGAACAATCGTCCCGCGGCGTGTCGCGGATCTGCAGCAGCCGTCCGACCTCGTCCAGCGTCATATCGAGCGAACGGCAGCGGCGGATAAAAAGCAGGCGCTCGACATGCCTTTTGCCGTACAGGCGGTAGTTGCCGGTACTGCGCGGAGGCGGCGGCAATATTCCCGCCTTTTCGTAGAAGCGGATCGTTTCCACCCGACAATCGGTTCGCCTGGCCAGTTCGCCAATTTTCATTTCTGGTTTCACGGGGCAAAGCTCCTTTCGGACGCAATCGAACTTGACCCTATAGTAACTTCAGGGTGCTTAATAAACAAGTCGAGCAGAAGAAAACGACTCAAAAGGAATTGCCGATGAGTGGGTGCACATCCGATGGCTGCGGTTGTCCGAGCGCTTCAATGCCCTCCTCCGAACCGTCGAGCACGGGCGAAAACCGCGTGGTTTACCAGATCAAGAATATGGACTGCCCCACCGAGGAGGCGCTGATCCGCGACAAACTTGGCCGGCTGCCCGGGGTGGCGGAGTTGGAATTCAACCTGGTGCAGCGCACCCTCGCCGTGACCCACCGGCTGCCGTCGCCGGAGCCGCTGGAGAAGGCGCTGGCCGCCATCGGCATGCAGGCGGTCCGCGACACCCTGTCTCCGGCGGGACAGACCACGGTGCTGGGCATCGCCAAGATGGATTGTCCCACCGAGGAGGGCCTCATTCGATGCAAGCTGACCGGGATGCCCGGCGTCGCGGGGCTCGAATTCAATCTGGTCCAGCGCACCCTGACGCTGCAACATGCGCCCGAGGCGCTGCCCTCGATACTGGCGGCGCTGAAGTCGCTCGGCCTTGAAGCGCAGGTCCAGGGCGGGGCGGTGGCCGGGGAGGTTTCGGCGCCGGCCGAACCGGCCAAATCCAACTGGTGGCCGATGCTCGTCGCGGGCGTTTTGGCCACCGCCTCCGAGGTCGTGTACTGGTGGAACGACGGCTTCCATTGGGCGGTTGCCGCGCTGGCGCTGCTGGCGATTTCCAGCGGTGGCCTGCCCACCTACAAGAAGGGCTTTATCGCCCTGCGTAACCGCAACCTGAACATGAACGCGCTGATGTCGATCGCGGTGACCGGCGCGATGTTGATCGGCCAGTGGCCGGAAGCGGCGATGGTCATGTTCCTGTTCGCGCTGGCGGAGATCATCGAAGCCAAATCGCTAGACCGGGCGCGCAACGCCATCCGCGGGCTGATGGACCTGGCCCCGGAGATGGCGACCGTGCGTCAGCCCGACGGCAGCTGGGCGGAGGTTCCGGCGAAAAGCGTCGCGCCCGACGCGGTGGTACGGGTGAGGCCGGGCGAACGGATCGCGCTGGACGGCGAAATCGTCTCGGGCAGCTCGACCGTCAATCAGGCGCCGATCACCGGCGAGAGCCTGCCGGTGGAAAAAGCCGAGCACGACTCGGTGTTTGCCGGCACCATCAACGAGTCCGGCTCCTTTGAGTACCGGGTGACGGCGCTCGCCGCTAACACCACGCTGGCGCGCATCATCCATGCCGTGGAGGCCGCGCAAGGCAGCCGCGCCCCCACCCAGCGCTTCGTTGACCAATTCGCCCGGGTCTACACCCCGGCGGTCTTCGCCGTCGCCCTGGCCACGGCCCTGATCCCGCCGCTCGCCTTCGGTGCGACGTGGATCGACGCGATCTACAAGGCGCTGGTGCTGCTGGTGGTGGCCTGCCCCTGCGCGCTGGTGATCTCCACCCCGGTGACCATCGTCAGCGGTCTGGCCTCAGCGGCGCGCAAGGGGATTCTCATCAAAGGCGGGGTCTATCTCGAAGGGGGCCGCAAGCTCACCGTGCTGGCGCTGGACAAGACCGGCACCATCACCCACGGCAGGCCCGAACAGACCGATTTCGAGGATCTCTGCGGTGACACAGCCCGAGTGCGCCGGCTGGCTGCCAGCCTGGCGACCCGCTCCGACCATCCGGTCTCGCAGGCCATCGCCCGCGCCACGCAGCAGGCTGACCTGGATCCGGCGGAGGTCGCGGAGTTTGCCGCGATCCCCGGTCGCGGCGTGCGCGGAACGATCGAAGGCCAACTCTACTATCTCGGCAACCATCGCCTGCTCGGCGAACTGGGGCTGCCGACACCACAGCTGGAAGAACGGCTCGACTCACTGGAGCGTCAGGGGAAGACCGCCGTCATGCTGGCGACTCAAAATGAAGTTCTGGGTCTTTTCGCGGTCGCCGACACGGTCAAGGAGAGCAGTCGGCTGGCCATCGGCGAACTTCATGCCCTGGGGGTCCGGACGCTGATGCTGACCGGCGACAATCAGCATACCGCCGAAGCGATCGCCGGGCAGGTCGGTATCGACGAGGCGCGCGGCAACCAGTTGCCGGAGGATAAGCTGAACACCATCGAATCGCTGGTCGGGGGGCCGTCCAGGGTCGGCATGGTGGGCGACGGCATCAACGATGCGCCGGCTCTGGCGCGCGCCGATATCGGCTTTGCCATGGGCGCCGCCGGCACCGACACCGCCATCGAAACCGCCGACGTGGCGCTGATGGACGACGATCTGCGCAAGCTGCCGACCTTTTTGCGCCTGTCGCGTACCACCGCAGCCATCCTCACACAGAACATCGCGCTCGCGCTGGGGATCAAAGCGGTATTCATCGCCCTGACCTTCACCGGCCAGGCAACCATGTGGATGGCGGTGTTCGCCGATATGGGCGCGAGCCTGCTGGTGGTGTTCAACGGTCTGCGGTTGCTGCGCAGATGAGTGTGTCGACGACCTCCATCGGTTTGCCCTGTTCCTGTCACTGCCAGTCAGAGGATACGTCCTTGGAAGCGGAGAATTACCATGTCTGTTGATAGCGCTCGCGCGAGTGCTGCCGCCATTGCCTGGCGCTGGTGGGCCCTGGCGATAAGCGTGGCGGCGGCCGATCAGCTCACCAAGCTCGCCGTTTCTACGTTGATGCCCTACGGCCAGAGCATTCCCCTGACCGGATTTTTCAACCTGGTGCATGTCTGGAACACCGGGGCGGCGTTCAGCTTTCTTGCCGATGCGGGCGGCTGGCAGCGTTACTTCTTTATCGTGATAACCCTCGGCGTGTCGGTCTGTCTGGCCGTCATGCTGCGCAGACCGCGACGCAGGCCCGAGGCGCTCGGCTACAGTCTGGTTCTGGGCGGTGCCCTCGGCAACGGCTTCGACCGTGTCGTGCGCGGCTATGTCGTCGACTCCCTGGACTTTTATTGGCGGAGCTGGCATTGGCCGGCGTTCAACCTTGCAGATTGCGGCATCACGCTCGGCGTACTCTGCCTGTTGTGGACTGCATTTCGCACTCCAGCCGAACAGCAATCACCAGAACCATGAAACTTACATGAAGTGAAAGGAGATGATCATGTCGCGTCTATTTACTGTCGGACTCATCCTGGTTGTGGGCCTGCTGGCTGGTCACGCCTGGGCGGCGCCCAAACTTGTGGTTGAGCAACCGGCCTTCGATTTCGGGGAGGTTCCTCAGGGAGAGACGGTTCGTCACGTCTTCAGTTTCAGCAACCAGGGCGATGAACCGCTGAACATCGAAAAAGTGAAAAGCTCCTGCGGCTGCACCGGTGCGCTGTTGTCGGCCAAGACCCTGGCTCCGGGCGAGAGCGGCGAACTCCAGGCGAATTTTGACAGCACCCGTTTCCGCGGTGCGGTGACCAAGACCATTTCCCTCTATAGCAACGACCCGACGCAGCCGGTCATGCAACTGCATGTCAAAGGGATCGTCAGGGAGGCGCTTTCCGTGGTGCCGGCCCAGATCAACCTGGGGGCGGTCACAACGGGGAAAACCGCAGTTGCCCAAGCGACCCTGAAAAACCAATCCGATGGCGATCTGCGCCTGGACAAGGTGCAGACCAGTTCTCCCGATCTGGTTGTGAAGCTGTCCGAAGGAACGTTGCCCGCAGGACAGAGTACCGTCATGGAAATCCAGCTGACCTCAAGGCCCGGCCAGAACCGTTTCAGCGGGTATGTCGTCATTCCGGCCCAAGGCGCGCTTAAATCCGATCTGCGCATTCCCGTCCAGGCCAGCATCCAGCCGTCGGCAAAATAGGGGATGAAACCATGGAAAACGGCACCGACCTGACCTTCTGGATCGCGTTTTCCGCAGGGGCGCTCTCGTTTTCATCCCCCTGCGTTCTGCCGCTGATCCCTTCATACGTTACCTACATTACCGGACTGACCTTCGGCCAACTCCAGGAAGCCCACCCCGGCGCCAAGGCGCGATTGACTGTCCTGTTCCATACTCTTGTCTTCATTCTGGGTTTTTCCGCCGTCTTCGTCACCTTGGGGGCCATCGCCGGGCTGGCTTCCCACGCCTTTCAGCAGCATTTCCGCGAGGGCCTCGGCTGGATGCAGAAAGGCGGCGGAATCCTTATTTTCCTGTTTGGCGTTCATCTGAGCGGCCTGTTCCATTTTGGCGTCCTGCTCGGGGAAAAGCGGGTCAAGATCCCCAACAAGCCCAAGGGGTTTGTTGGAACCTTCCTGGTCGGTGTGGCCTTTGCCGCGGGCTGGACCCCCTGTATCGGTCCGATCCTGGGCGCCATTCTGGCTTTGGCCGCCGGAACCAGCGGCAGCGCCGGGCAGGGGGTCGTCCTGCTGAGTGTCTATTCGGCAGGGTTGGGCATCCCCTTTCTGGTCTCCGCCATGCTCTTTCACACTTTTCTCTCTGCCTTCAAACGCTTTCGTAAACATATCCGGTTGGTGGAGATTTTCACCGGTGTCATGCTGATGCTGGTCGGGGCGATGCTCTTTTTGGACTATTACGCCCGGCTTACGAGCTACCTTTTTCAGTGGTTTCCGGCAACCGGCTGATGAAGCTCAGGAAATTTAAAATATGCGAATGATTGCAAATATAGCATCCCTAGGTTTGCTGCTGGGCTTTCTGGCCTCCTGCGTAGTCTCTCCCCAGGAGAGAGCCGCTTCGCTGTCAGGTGTCGTTTCCGGCGAGACCCACTGGCAGGGGACTGTCTTTATCGACGGCGACCTGGTCCTGGAGGAGGAAGCACGACTGATCATCGCCCCCGGAACCGAGGTGGTTTTTCTGCCGCCCGCCGAAGGCAAGGATCTTTTCATCGAACGCCCCAACTTTCCCGGCAGTGAGTTGATCGTTCTGGGGACTCTTATCGCCGAAGGGACGGTTGAGGAACCCATCACCTTCCGCTTCGTCGATCCTGCCGCGCCCGCCGGGAGTTGGGGCGGGATCAACCTGCGCGAGAGTCCCGAAACCCGGTTTCGTTACGTCCGCATCACCCAAGCCAACAGCGCCATTCACAGCCACAAGTCCAAAGCTGTCATCGAAGAATCCCGGATAGAAAACAACCTGTTCGGGTTGCGATTCAACGCGACCGAGTTCCTCATCCGAAACAACCTGTTGCGCGACAACGGCACCGCCATCCGTTTTCATTTCGGCGCTCCGGTGATTCGCAACAATGTCATCACCGACAATGAAAAGGGGCTCTTCATCACCTCCTATCCCAGCGATTATTTCATTGAAGGAAACAACATCGTCGGCAACCGCCGCTATGCCGTCGTGCTGGGGGAAGAGGTGCCGGACGATGTGCGGATGGCGGGCAACTACTGGGGCACCGACAATCCCGAAACGATCGCGGCGGCCCTTTTCGACGGACGCAAGGACGATTATCTGGGCAAGGTCCTTTACGGCCCCTTTGCTGATGCCCCTTTCCCGTCGGCCGGAGCGTCCTGGGCGCCGTGAGTTCATGCCCTGGCCAGCCGATCCTGCAAAGCACTTCACAGTGTCATGGAATCGACAAGCGAGGCAGGAGGTGATGCAATGAAAATATACAGGCCGGATCGGGCCAAAATGTTTCTGCTGGCCTGCAGTTTCCTCGGTGGGCTTTATTGCCTTTTGAATGCCGCCGGGGCGGAGCTGTTTTGCGGCACCCGGGGATGCGAACTCTATGCAGGATACGGGCTGTTCGGCCTCTCTTTTTACATCTATGGCTTCGCCGGGTTTCTGGGGATTTTTCTTTTGACCCTCTGGTACCCAAGGCGTGGTGCCCATCTGCTGCTGTCGGTTGCCGTCGGTCTGGCACTCTTCTTCGACACCCTGTTTCTCATCTACCAATCCCTCCTCTGGCCCTGCTCCAGCTGCCAGGTGGTCGCCTTGCTGATAGGGCTGACGGCGTTCTTTGCCGTGTTCGGACTTAAGGTCCCAGGCCGAAAGCTTCTGATCGGGATCGGACTGCTCTGGTCGGTGTTTTTCCTTTTCGTCGGCCTTGCGGTGGTCAAGGAAGTCGCCTTTGCGCCCTGGCCGATCTACGGTTCTCCCGATGCGCCGGTCAAGGTCTATTTCTCCCCGACCTGCCCGGCCTGCGAGGAGGCGGCCCGGAAAATCCTCAACGACCCGCAGGCCGCAACCGAGACGGCCTTCTACCCCATCGCCAAAAACACCACGGATGAAGCCAGGCTCGCCAGGCTTCTCCGGCAACCGGGTGGTTCAGTCAAAATTGCAGGTATCCTCGGGCTTTTTGAGCAGGAACCGGACCATCCGGCAAATCTCTCTGCCAGGGAAAAGTTTCTCCTGTTCTGCAACAAAATGGCCCTGGCCAGAAGCGACGCGATCAGAGTCCCCCTGATAGTTTCCCCGGGCATCATGGAAATCGACAGCTTAGACGACGGTCTCTCTCTGCCGATAGAAAATCTTTGGAGCAGTCCGGTGGGAACGACGCCCGACGCTGGCTGCTCGGCCTTTACGGATGATGAGGATTGTGAAGAATGACCAGCGCCTATCCCCATCCAAATCCAACGACTATCGCAAATTTTACAACTCAACAGGATATGGAGAAGAATAATGCGGATTACTGTTTATCTTATGGTTGGCTTTTTTCTGTTCGTTTCACCGGCCGGTGCATTCAAACAATTGAGCACGGAAAAGGCAGACTGTCGCAACTGCCATACGTTAACCACGGCCGAGGCTAAAGAGATTTTTACCGGTTTTCAAGGTGAATTGTTGTCTGTAGAACAAGCCGAGATCCCCGGGTTCTGGGAAATCGGCATGAAAGTAAATAACCAGAATGTGCCGCTATATCTCGACTACTCCAAGTCCTACCTGGTCAGTGGCACCATCATACGGCTGAAGGACAAGAAGAACCTGACCGAAGAAAGCTACCGAAAACTCAACCCGGTTGATCCATCCCGCGTCCCGACCGATGATGCATTACTGCTCGGCAATCCGGAGGCGGAAAAGAAGATCATCGTCTTCACCGATCCCCACTGCCCCTACTGCGTTAAGCTGCACGAGGTCATGAAAGAGGCCGTTGCAAAGCGCTCCGATCTGTTGTTTCAGATCAAGCTGATGCCGATCAAAACGAGTTCGAAAAAAATTGCGGAAACAATTGCCTGTACCAAGTCGATGGAGCAACTTGAAGCCGCGTTTGCCAAGAAAGAGATTCCGGAAACAAGCTGCGAGAGCAAGGTCATCGAACAAAACCTGGCCCTTGCAAAATCCCTTGGTATCCGTAGTACTCCGACTCTGATTCTTCCCAATGGACAGATTTCCCCAGGCTATAAACCGCTGGCTGCACTGCTCGAAATAATTGATCAGGCGGTTGTAAATAATTGAGCAGCGTAGCTGTTGTTTGCTGCTTCGATCATGCATGACAAGACCCGATTTATACATCCAACTCTTCATGGCGAAAGATAATTAAACAGTGAAAGTAGGTAGTTATGCGTTATTTGGTCTTGATTGTCTTGCTCGTGTCGGTAGGCGGTGGAGCCTACATTTATTTCAACCTTCCTGCAACAACAGCAGTGGCCGCAACGGCAGTGGTTGCCGGCGATGTCGCCCCTGATTTTCAGCTCGAAGACACCAAAGGCAACAGAGTCAGCCTTTCTGCATTGCGCGGCAAGGTTGTCATGGTGAATTTCTGGGCGACCTGGTGCCCGCCATGCAAGGAAGAGCTGCCTTCGATGGAGAAACTCAACAAGATCATGGCGGGTGAAGATTTTGTCATGCTGGCGATCAACATAGAGGAGGATGGCCGATCTGTTGTTCCGACATTTTTAAAGAATTATCCGCATGATTTCACCGTTCTTTATGATGACAAGGGGACCGTGCGGCAACAATACGGCGTTTACAGGGTCCCCGAGTCCTTCATTATCCGCAAAGACGGCACGGTCGACAAAAAAGTTATTGGCGCCATCGACTGGGCCAGCCAGAAAACAATTGCCTATTTCAAGGAGTTGGTCAAAGGATAACCAATTACCACACTTTTTTTATTCCTTATCGGTATTGGTTTTCCTAATTGGTTGGGCGGCGTCCTTGGTGGCCGTTGCCGTCATTAGCCCCCACAACCAGTTGATCCTGTAGCGTTCAATGTCAACGCTCGCAAAGCCCGCTTCCATGAATAGATCCCGGCATTCCTTGGAGCCATATGTTCGGAAATGCGCGCGACTGAAAGCGCGGAGAAACTTGTCACAGACCTGGCACGCAAGATAATCGTCGCACCAGTCGGTGATGACGACTCTACCCGAAGGTTTCGATACCCGAAACATTTCTCGGAGGGCCGCATCCGGGTGCTGAATGAAATGAAAGACGTTTGTTGAAACGACAACATCAAACGCTGCGTCGCCAAAGGGCAGAGTCTCGGCGTAAGCCTGCTCCAGGTCAATGGCTGCCCCGAGCCTGTGGCGGGCCAGTGTAAGCATATCTCCCGACAGATCGACTCCCGCGAGCCGGGCTCGCGGTGCCGCACGAGACAGCGCCCTCAGCAGTGCTCCTGTTCCGCATCCGACATCCAGAACGCGATCTTCGGGCGCCACGTGAAGTCGCTCCACAGTCTCCCGGATCGAGGCCTCGACATAGAACTTCCAGCGGGCGTCGTACGAAGAGGCGATCCTGGAGTATTCTCGCCGGAGTGGTTCGTATTCGTTCTGGTTCAACCTCGACTGCTCCGTTCAAGCCTCCGCCCAACGCTCATGCTGGCCGGTGGCGTAGGATGGCTAGGCCGGATCATCCCTGCAACTCCCGTTTCATTCGTTCGAACTCCTCGCGATCAATCTCGCCTGCAGCGTAGCGATGCTTCAAAACCTCCAGCGGCGAAGAGGAGTATGGAGGTGCGGTTCTTTTCTTGCTGAACGCCGCCTGAACCAACCAGACGGCCAGAAAAATCAGCATGATCCAAAAGGCGAGGTTGACAAGCATGCCCCAGGGTCCGTGAAAATAGCTGCCGGGACCGCACAGCCAGCTCTCGCTCCAAAATCTCATCATGGTCCAGATTCCTTTACTTCCCCGGCCGTAAGCCGAGAGATAGACAGTCGAACTTTTTCATAAGCTGTCGATGACCTGCCGCAGTTTACCCCGTACCTGGATCGCGATATCGGCCAGATCGGCGTTGTCGATCGCCTGCATCGAGGCGATGGGATCGACTGCCGCGACCTCGACACGGCCGTCCTCGTACTCCTGGACAATGACGTTGCAGGGGAGCATGGCGCCGATGTGGGCCTCGGCCTGCACCGCCCGGTAAGCAAAAGGCGGATTACAGGCGCCGAGAATGCGGTATTTTCTGAAATCGGCGTCGAGTTTCTTCTTCAGGGTCGCCTGCACATCGATCTCGGTCAGGATGCCGAACCCTTCTTTACCGAGCTCTTCCGTGACCCTGGCGATCGCCTGATCGAAAGATCCGGCAACCGTTTTGCTGAAAACGTAGCTCATTTTGTTCCTCTCCTTTGCTGAGGATTGCGGCGGAGCGTCCGGGTTGTGAGTTGTCCGCGCGCTCCACCCAAAACCTGACCTCTCGTGCTCAAATGGCCACCATGGCATACCCCTTGTTCTGGTAGGCGATCAGGAAAACCAGACTGTTGCCGACTTTCCTGATGCCGGGCAGCAGCTCGGCGTCTTCCATGCCGACCAGGCTAAGGGCCAGGGAGCAGATTTCCATCTGAACGCCGGCTTTTTTCAACTCGATGATGTTCCAGGAAATCTTATCCAGGACCTCTTCCTTGTACTCATCTGCGTCAGGGGCCTCTTTCATGTCCGCCAGACAGACCACCGCAGGCCCCCGGAAGGTCACGACGAAATCTGGCTGCACATCCTGTCGGATTAGTCTCTCGTAGGTCTGTCTGATCGCGGTCAGGGCCCGCAACAACTGTTGCGCATCGTCCTTTTTGACATCGAACACCACCTTGGCGGCGGTCATTCCCTGAAGCGCCTCCCGGTCATCGACGGCAAAGCCCGGTCCGACAGAAATCACTAGGAACAAACCGGCCAGCATCAAACTTAAAAGCTTGTTAAATCGTGTGTTTTTCATGGCTGCAACTCCTCTTTCAGCGTTATAGGACACCTTCATCAAACAGTTACCAGCAACAAGAGTCGTAATGACCGCCGGGCATGCTACGGCTTCTCATCATGTAACCGTCCCGCCTCATGCCGTGTCTGCCGTAACCGTGATCACAATCCTGGTAGTCGCAGGAAAACCAGGGGCCGTATCCGCCGCCGGTGATCCGGCTTGCCTCCAAGTTTGCCTGGTCCAGCTTGGTCCAGTAGGCACGTTCCAGATTGTACAGCTCGCTTTCAAGTTGGTTGAGCCGGCCCACTGTCGTGGTGTCGTCGCTGCGGGCCGCGACCATCTCGGCCTGCTTGGCGTTGAGCTTCTGCTGCAACTCCTGCAGTTGCGGCTGATACGTGCCCTGGATCTCATCGACCTTTTTCTGCTGCTCGGCGGTCAGGGCCTGCCTGCCGGACACCGATCCCATTCCAGAACCCGTCCTGGATCCCGACCAACCGTCCATCCAGGCGAAAGTCGGGGTCGTCATGGCCACCATGGCCAGAACTGCGGTCGTTGCGATCAGTTTACGATTGTTCTTCATGCTGTTCTCCTTTCCGATTCATGGGGTTTGTTGTTCCATTGTCGTGGTGGTTGTTGCTTGTTTTCCCTCCGGCGTTCAGCGCCACGCTGCAAAAGGGACAGAACTCCCAGACCTGGTCCACCACCCGGCTGCAACCGGGACAGTTACGCTTGAGAGCATCTCCGCAGTGCGGGCAGCGAAAATAGACCTCCTGCACCGGGCCCCCGCAGCGAGGGCAGGCCTTGGAAGCATATTCGCTCGATGGGGTTCTTCGTCTCAGGAGCCAGGCGGCTCCGCCGAGCAGGGCCAACATGAAAAGCCCTGGAACGATCCATCCACTGAAAAACCAGCCTCCGCTCCAGCCGCTTCCGCAATACATCCGCAATGCCCCCTGCTAATACCCGGAATGCCCACAGCCGCGATAATGGCTGTGACCATATCCGCCCCAGTGCCCATAGTGACCGCAGCCCGACAGGGCCAGTGCGGCGCCGGCCATCAAGACAAGCAACAAAACAGCGAAAAACGTTTTCATGGCATCCTCCTTTTCGTTTGTGGTTGCCCTGAATAAATGGCAAGGAGGGTGCCAGCTTAATGCAAGCAACTTCAACAACTTGAAAATAAAGGGATTATGCAGAAAGGTTCGTTTTCTTGCGTGTGCCGGGTGGAAAAAAATTGGACAGTCGGAGGGGGCGGGGACAACCCGAGCTGTCAAATAATTTGACAGCTCGGGTCCGGTATGCGGAGTTTTAAGAAAAGTCGTATTCCTTGAGTTTGTTCTGCAAGGTCTGGCGGGTGATGCCGAGGATCTCGGCGGCGCGGGTGCGGTTGCCGTCGGTCTGGGCGAGGGTAGCCCGGATGAGGTCCTTCTCCATCTCTTTGAGAGTATGTCCGGAACGCAGGGCGAAGGGGCGCTCCTTGTTTTCGGTCGCCGCGCGCACGGCAACGGGAAGCTCGCGCAGGCCGATCTGCTCGCCGAGGCAGAGGATGACCGCCCGCTCCAGGGTGTTTTCCAGTTCGCGGATGTTGCCGGGCCAGGCGCAGGCGAGCAGGGCATCCAGGGCTTCGGGATGAAGGCCGCGGATGTCCTTGCGGTTTTTAGCACTGTACTTTTCCAGAAAATGTCCGGCCAGTTTCGGGATGTCTTCTGGGCGTTCGCGCAAGGGGGGCAGTTCGAGGGGAACGACACTGAGCCGGAAGAAAAGGTCCTGGCGGAAGCTGCCCGCTGCCACCATCTGTTGCAGGTCCTTGTGGGTGGCCGCAAGCAGGCGCACGTCGACTTTGATTGTCTTGGCGCCGCCGAGCCGTTCGAACTCTCCCTCCTGCAGCACCCGCAGAATCTTGGCTTGGGTGGTGAGGCTCATGTCGCCGATCTCGTCGAGAAACAAGGTCCCCTTGTGGGCCAGCTCGAAACGCCCCTTGCGCTGCTCGGCGGCGCCGGTGAAAGCTCCCTTTTCGTGGCCGAACAGCTCGCTCTCCAGCAGGTTCTCGTGCAGCGCCGCGCAGTTGACCTTGACGAAGGGGCCGTTTGAGCGAGGGCTGTTCTGGTGGACGGCATTAGCGACCAGCTCCTTGCCAGTCCCCGACTCGCCGGTGATCAGCACGGTGGCATCTGACGGGGCGACCAGGGCCAGGGTCTCGAAGAGTTCGCGCATCAGGCGACTGCTGCCGATGATGTTGCCGAAGTCGAACTTCTCGCCGAGCCGCTCCTTGAGGGCGGCATTTTCCTGCTGCAGGCGCTCGAAACTCAGGGCTCGCTCCACCGTCAAGGCCAGTTCCGCAGCGTCCACCGGCTTGGTGACGTAGTCGAAGGCGCCTTTCTTCATCGCTTCCACGGCGCTTTCCACCGAGGAGAAGGCGGTGATGATGACGACCGGCAGCGCCGGCTTCGCTTCCCGGATCGCCGCCAGCGCCTCAATCCCCCCCATGCGCTTCATCTTCAGGTCGAGCAGCACCAGGTCGACCTCGCGCTCTTTTGCCAGGTGCACCGCCACGTCGCCGTCGTCGGCCTCGACGATCTCGTAGCCTTCCGCTCCCAGGTGGGCTTTGAGCATGGTGCGGTGGGCGACATCGTCGTCGACCACAAGAATCACCCCTTTAGCTTTTTCCATATTCCGGCTCCTTCCGGCGTTCACGCTGGACTTCCAATCTCTTTGCGTTGGGTCGGCTCCCGGGGAAGAATGACTTCGACCCGGGCACCCTTCTCCGGCGCGCTCTCCACCTCGATGCGGCCGCCATGCTGCTCCACGATCTGCTGGACCATCGCCAGCCCCAGTCCGGTGCCGGTCTTGCGGGTGGTGAAGAAGGGGTCGAACATCCGCGACCGTTCCTCCGAGGTCATCCCTTTGCCGGTGTCCTCTACCCAGAAGCGGATCTCCGCATCCTGCTCTCGTGCCCCGAGACGGATTTCCCCTCCGGCTTCGGTGGCGGCCTGGGCGTTCTGCAGCAGGTTGATCAGCACCTGGGTCAGCAGGTCGGAATCGGCCGTGAAGTTGACCGTCTCGGCGGGCGGGACGAGCTGAAAGCTCAGGTTCCGGGCCGCCAGGTCGTCCTGCAGCAGCCGGGCGGTGCGCCGCAGCAGATCGCCCAGGTTGATGTTCGCCGGTTCCGGCTCCCGTGGTCGGGCAAACTGCAGCAGGGCGGAGATGGTGCGGTTGAGCCGATCGACCTCGCCGACCATCAGTTCGGCGTATTCCTCGGCGTGCGGGTCCTTTTCCCCAAGTTTGGCAAAATACTGGGCAAAGCCGCGCAGGGTACCCAAGGGGTTGCGGATCTCATGGGCGATACCGGCCGCCATGCGCCCGAGAGCGGCGTGCCGCCGGGAGCGCTCCAGCGCCTCTTCCATGGCCTTGATCTCACGCAGGTCCCGGACAACCAGTACGGTCCCCAGCGGCTCTCCGTCCCGGCCTGTCAGGCGCGAGGCGCTCACCTTGACCGGGATGCTTTCGCCGCTGGGCCGACGGCATTCCATCGGCCGCTCAACAAATTCGTGGCCTTCGCGAATCAGCGGCGCAATCTCGCAGCGCTCGGCTCCGGTCAGAGCCTCCAGGGGGCTGCCCTCGGCAGCCTCTCCCTGTTGGCCGAAGATCCCCCGGGCCTTGTCGTTGAGAGAGACGATTCGTCCCTCGTTGTCCAGAGTGATCAGACCGGCGGGCATGCTGTCAATGACGTTGCGGGTGTAAAGTTCCATATTGGCCAGGGTGGTTTTGGCGACCCGGGTTTGCTGGGAAAGAAAGAGGAAATAAAACCCGGTCGACCCCAGAAGCAGCAGCAGTGCGCCCATGAGCAGGCTCTGGCGAACGTCTTCGTCGCGGGCCGCTTCGAACTCGCCGGTGTAAAGCCCCACGAAAATCGCCCGACGTCCGACCGGCTCGCCCGGCGCGCAGCCCATGCCGCACCACCTCTGCCCGCGCCCCATCATCCCCTCACGGCCGGCCCCTTCCGGCAAAACCGGATTGAATTCGGTGGCGACTTCGTACACGGACCGGCCGGCGCCATCTTTTGTTTGGCGGGTGCGGGGCTGCTCCTGCGCCAGGACCTGCGCGACCGGGAGGATGTCGTCGCTGCTACGCCTCTCGCCCGCCGCCGTCAGCAGCTGTCCGGAGGCGTCGGCAATGGCGACATAAGCGACCGATTCGGTTCGCGCCGTCTCCCGCACCAGGGTCGCCAGGGAGTTGCCTTCCCAGTTCATCATCATGGAAGTGCGGGCGCCCGCCTCGAAGGCGCGGATGAGGGTCAGGCCTTCCTCCCGCAGGAAGCTCTCCATCAGGCGCTCTTCGCGATCCAGATTGCGCCAGGTGACCACGCCGAGGATCAGAGCCAGGATGATGGCGGCCAGAATGAGTCCCAGGGCAGACAGGGAGAGTCGTTTCGATTGGTGCGATGCTGGAATCATTTTCTTGCCGTTGAAAACCCTTTTCAAATTCTTCTTGACAGGAAAAGGGCAGAAAGGGTAAAACTTCAAAACGATTGAACGATTATTCACACAAACGGACAACATGTCAAAAGATATCTGTCAGATAATTTACGTGAATGACGAACGGGTTGCACGGGCCCGTGCCAGGATGCACGACGAACGGACCATCGCGGAGCTGGCCGAAACCTTCAAGGTCCTCAGCGAGCCGACGCGGGTGCGCATTCTCCATGCCCTCTCCGAGGAGGAGCTGTGCGTCTGCGACATTTCCGCAGTCGTCCAAATGTCTTCATCTGCTGTCTCCCACCAGCTGCGTATCCTGCGCACTGCCCGTTTGGTCAGGTCGAGAAAAGACGGCAAGATGGTTTATTACTCCCTCGATGACGAGCATGTCCGCAACCTCTTTGAGGAAGGCATCCGCCACTTGAAAGAGAAGTAATTCCTTTTTTTACCCTAACGCTTGAACATGTCTTCACGCGTTCAAGATAAGCACTAATTTTACCTGGAGGTAGATATGAGTCAAAAGAGAGGTTGCGGCTGCCAGGGCGGCCCGACCAGCGAAGAGAGCGGGCTCAAAAAGATCGTCATGGTGGGCAACCCCAACGTGGGCAAGAGCGCCCTGTTCAACCGCCTGACCGGCTCTTACGTGGTGGTTTCCAACTACCCCGGGACTACGGTTGAGATGTCCCGGGGCAAGTGCCGAATCGGCACCGAAGAGTTCAATGTCGAAGATACGCCGGGGATGTATTCCCTGGTGCCGATCACCGAAGAGGAGCGCGTCAGCCGGGACATCCTGCGGGACGGCGGAGCCAATGTGGTGCTGCATGTGGTCGACGCCAAGAACCTCAAGCGGATGCTCTCGCTCACCCTGCAGCTGGTCGAGGCCGACCTGCCGGTGGTGCTGGTGCTCAACATGATCGATGAAGCCGAGCGCCTCGGCATCCGCATCGATACCGCATTGCTGGAGCAGAAGCTGGGCATTCCGGTCGTGGCCATCTCGGCCCTCTCCGGAAAAGGGGTCGACTCCCTGAAAGAAAAAATCGCCTCCTACCACCATCCGCAAGAGACCCCGGAGATTTATTACGGCGAAACCATCGAGGGGGCACTGAATGCCCTGGCCCCGATCATGCCGGTCGACCGTGGTCTATCCCAGCGGGCTCTGGCCCTGTTGCTGATCCAGGGCGATGCGGCCATTACCGAAGAGGAGCGAGCCTTGGAAGGGCGATCGACCGATTTTCTCGACGCCACGTTAGCGGAGCTGGAGGAAAGGCTGGAGGAGCCCGTCAGTTATGCTGTGGCGATGATTCTCCATCAAAGTGCTGTCAACATTTGCACCGAAACCTTTGCGCCGCCGGCCAGCAAAAGCAAATCCTTCGCTAATCGCCTCAGCAGCTGGACCATGCGACCGCTGACGGGTGTCCCAATCCTGCTGCTGGTCCTTTATTTTGGTCTGTATAAGTTTGTTGGCGAGTTCGGCGCCGGGACCATCGTTGACTTTCTGGAGGCCGACATTTTTGAGGTCTACCTCAACCCCTGGATCAACGGCCTGCTTACCACCTACGTTCCCTGGGCGCCGGTGCGCGACCTGATCGGCATGGATTACGGCATCATCACTCTAGGCATTCGTTATGCCATCGCCATCATCCTGCCGATCGTCGGCACCTTCTTCATCGCCTTTTCGATCATTGAGGATACCGGTTACCTGCCGCGCCTGGCGCTTCTGGTCGACCGGATCTTCAAAAAGATCGGCCTCAATGGACGGGCGGTCATCCCCATGACTCTCGGCTTCGGCTGCGATACCATGGCGACCATGGTCACTCGCACCCTGGAAACCAAACGGGAGCGGATCATCGCCACTTTGCTGCTGGCCCTGGCGATCCCCTGCAGCGCCCAACTCGGGGTCATTCTCGGCATGGTCGCGGAAAAGCCGGCCGCCATGGGGGTCTGGGGCGGCTTCATGCTGTTCATCTTCCTCTTTGTCGGCTTTCTGACCGCCCGGCTGATGCCCGGCGACCGGCCGAATTTCTACATGGAAGTCCCCCCGCTGCGCATGCCCCGTCCGGGAGCGGTCTTCATGAAGACCTACACCCGCATGCAGTGGTATTTTGTCGAAATCCTGCCGCTGTTCATTCTGGCCAGCGTGTTGATCTGGCTGGGGAAAATAACCGCCACCTTCGATGTCGTCGTTTCCTGGCTCTCGCACGTCATGGGCTGGATCGGTCTGCCCAAAGAAGCGGCGGTGGCCTTTCTGTTCGGTTTTTTCCGTCGCGATTACGGCGCTGCCGGCCTTTTTGACCTGCAGCAGGCCGGGGCCCTGACCGGCAACCAACTCGCCGTGGCGGTGATCACCCTGACCCTGTTCGTCCCCTGTATCGCCCAGTTCCTGATCATGAAGAAGGAGCGCGGACTCAAGATGGCCTGTGCCATTGCCCTGTTCATCTTCCCCTTTGCTTTTGCGGTCGGGGGGACGGTGAATGCCCTGCTCAATCTCACCGGGATTCAGCTGTGATCTGCCCTTTCTGCCGCAAGGAGTTCGTCGCGAAGGACGCCAAGAAGGAGTGCCGGAGCTGCTCGTCCTTCGGCGGCTGCCAGAAGGTCAAGTGCCCTTTCTGCGGCTACGAATCGCCCCGCGAGCCGGAATTTGTTGAAACATTACGCGAGTTAAAAAAGAAATTCAGGAGAAAAACCGATGCCGATAAATGAACGGATTGAAGAAGCGCTGGAGGTTCTGTGGGTCTGTCTGGAGGATGCCCATCCGCAACTGAACACGGCAAGCCAATTGAACGACAAATTGGAGATTCCCCTCGACCGGCTGGTCCAGGAGGGGCTGATTGAACGCGCGGGGGAAACAATCCATTTTACCCCGGCGGGAAAGCAAGAAGCCGAGCGGGCCATCCGCCGGCACCGCCTTTCGGAGCGCCTGTTCCACGACATCATCGAAACCGACCAAGCGGATATGGAAGAGGCCGCCTGCCAGGTGGAGCATATCGTTAAAAAAGGAATCGAAGAGAAAATCTGCCGCCTGCTGGGGCACCCTGAAACCTGTCCCCACGGCAAGCCGATTCCTCCCGGGGAGTGCTGCCGCAGGGCCCGCGAGACGAAAGAGAAATTCGTTGCCCCCCTGAACAGCCTGAAACCGGGGGAGACCGGGACGATTGCCTACATCAAGGCGGGCGATTCGAAAAAGCTGCAGAAGCTGATGGCCATGGGCGTGCTTCCCGGCAATGCCATCGAATTGAACGCCAATTTCCCATCCTTTGTCTTTTCGGTCGATTACAGCCAGTATGCGGTCGATGCCGACATGGCCTCGGCGATCATTGTCAAAAGAGGCGAATCCGGGAGTTGATTATGTTTGAGACTGTTACGGGTATCCTTATCGAGTGCTGGGAAATCCTGGTCGAGTCGGCCCCTTATGTACTGTTCGGATTTTTCGCCGCCGGGGTGCTCAAGGCTCTGCTGCCTGAGGAAACTGTGGCCCGGCACCTGGGGAAGAACACCACCGCCTCGGTTCTCAAGGCTTCGCTGTTCGGCATTCCACTGCCACTTTGCTCCTGCGGGGTGATCCCGGCGGCCATCGGCTTGCGCAAACAAGGGGCAAGCAAGGGGGCCTCGGCGGCGTTCCTGGTTTCGGTCCCCGAAACCGGCATCGACTCCATCGCCATCACCTACGCCCTACTCGACCCGCTCATGACCGTGGTGCGGCCTGTGGCCTCCTTCATCACCGCCACGGTGACCGGGCTGCTGATCAATCGCCTCCCCGAAGATGGACCTGAGCCTGCCGGGTCCGGCAGCAGGAAAGGTGACGGGAGCTGCGGCTGCGCCTCCACCTGCAGTGGAAATCCGGTCTCCCCGGAAACCCGGACCCCTCTCGGTCGCCGCTTGCGAAACGGCCTCGCCTACGCCTTCGGCGATCTACTCGGGGACATTGGCAAGTGGCTGCTATTGGGCATCGCCATCGCCGGGGTGATCGCCTACTTCGTTCCCGACGACTTTTTCACCCGCTATCTCGGCAATGAACTGTTGTCCCTGCTGGTCATGCTCGGAGTGGGGATTCCCCTCTACATCTGCGCCAGCGCTTCGACCCCGGTGGCAGCAGCCCTGGTCCTCAAGGGACTCTCCCCGGGTGCGGCCCTGGTTTTCCTGCTTGCCGGACCGGCCACCAATGCGGCAACCATCACCGTGGTCGCCCGTTATTTCGGTCGGGCAGCGACTATCGTCTACCTGTGCTCCATCGCCCTCTGCTCCTTGGCTCTTGGGTGGCTCACCAACCGCCTCTACGCCTGGAGCGGACTCGATATTACGCAGTGGGTGAGCGAGGTCGGCGCGGCTGCCGATTCCCCCATGATGGTGGCTGCGGCCGTGGCACTTCTTCTGCTTCTGGCGCGATGCTACTGGCCGCGCGGTAAAGACGCAGATTGTGGATGCCAGACCCCCGAAGCCGACGGCACCTGAAGCCCCTCCTGCTGACCGGCGGTTCGTCGGTCCAAATGTCTGAACTACCTAAAACAGGCTATTGATTGCGGCGATCCAGGCCCCGATACTGAATCGCCTCGACCAGATGCTGCTGTCGGATATTTTCTTCGCCCGCCAGATCGGCGATGGTCCGCGCAACTTTAAGAATCCGGCTGTAAGAGCGCGCCGACATGGCGAGTTTGTCGACCACCATCTCCAGGGAATGTGGGGTCGCGTCTCAACCCTTGACAATGACAGCAGTTGAGACGCGACCCCTTCCGCTTTCTGTTTTTTCGATTTGAAATCGCTTCACCCAGCCCGCGAATGATTCTTTCCTGACACTTCAGGAGGGCATCCATGAACGCTGGTCAGACCATTTTCAGACAGCGACTTCAGTTTCTCCCGCGTCACGAGTTCAACCTTTGCACCCGACGGTATCGCGGCGAGTACCGGGCCAGAAGCTTTACTGCATTTGACCAGTTCTTGTGCCTGGCTTATTGAGTATTCCGACCCAATCCGACCACTGATTCCGACGGCAAACCGTCCACTTTTTGGGTGTGTCAGGCGGAATCGGTGGATTGTTTGCCTCGGAATTGCTTCTCGACGCTGGGCATCTCAAGGGGACGTCCCCTTGGATTTCGGAGGCTGCTTTTGAAATGCCCGCCACTACGGGGGGCCGGAGATGGGGGCGATGTGGTGAGACTCCCGTAGTGCGCTATAATGGATTGACCTTCCGAACCCGGACTTCGACCTATTAGCAGAAAGGAGATGGACTTATGTTGAGCAAGGCAATGGTAACGAAATTGAATGAGCAGATCGCCCTGGAAAATTACTCTTCAAACCTGTATCTGCAGATGAGCGCCTGGGCGGAAATCAAGGGCCTCGATGGCTGTGCGGCGTTTCTGCGGGTACAGGCCGCGGAGGAGCTTGATCATATGCATCGGCTCTTCAAATATGTCTATGAAACCGGCGCATTGCCTGTCATCGGCGACATCAAGGCCCCGCCCACCATATTCAAGTCGATCGGGGATCTGTTCCAGCAGGTACTGGACCATGAGAAACAGATCACCGGCGAGATCAACAAGCTCATGAGCAGCGCCGTGAAAGAGAGTGACCATTCAACTGCGCACTTCCTGCAATGGTATGTTTCCGAACAGCACGAAGAGGAACACACGATTCAGCAGGTCCTTGACAAGATCCAGAATATCGGGGAATCGGGGAGCGGGGTCTATTTTATCGATCGGGCGATCGGCGGCATGTTACGCGACAAATGAACCGCAATGGGGATCGGCCCGGCAGACATCGGTCGATGACCCGTACCCTCCGGGCATAGCCCGATAAAATGGCCTCCCGCCAAGCGGGAGGCCATTTTATTGTCGTCGGCGCTCTTCTAGGAACCGGTCGGACTATCCATGAGCCGGCTGCAAGATCGTCTATTGGAGATTATGTTTTCCTTCCGGCGGGCGCAGCAGGCGGGTTCGAAACGCGACCTCTCCTTTTCTTCCTCCCTCAATTTCCTTCACCCTGGCCGGGTTGACCGGGCCCGAGAGCGGTTCTAGACTGAAGGCAGACCATAAGGAGGAGGAATTAAACAGAAGGCTGGTTCCAAATAGGCCGGGTTCCACGGAAAATCTCCGAGGAGCAAAGGATCCGGAAGGAGGAGGTGGACCATGCGGAGATTTGTACTGGCCGCCCTGGGGGCGGCAATTCTGGCTTTAAACGGAGGGTGCGACGACGGCGGCGGGGCGGCGCCAACCGCGCCATCTGATCCCCTCCTGACCCTGACCTTTACCCCGATTGCCTCGGGCCTCACCAGCCCCACGGCCATCGCTCACGCCGGCGACGGCAGCGGCCGCCTGTTCGTGGTCGAGCAGGGGGGGCGGGTGCGCATTCTGCGCGACGGCGTCCTCTCCCCCACGCCCTTCCTCGATCTCTCCGGCCGGATTCTCAGCGGCGGCGAACGGGGGCTTCTCGGCCTGGCCTTTCCCCCCGGCTATGCCGATAAGGGTTATTTCTACGTCGATTACACCCGGACGGGCGACGGTGCGACGGTGGTCAGCCGTTTCCGGCGCACAAGCGAACCCGACCTCGCCGATTCGGGGAGCGAGGAGGTCCTGCTGGTCGTCCCCCAGCCCTTTTCCAATCACAATGGCGGCCAGCTCGCCTTCGGCCCCGACGGCATGCTCTACGTGGCCCTCGGCGACGGCGGCAGCGGCGGCGATCCCCAGGGGAACGGCCAGAATCCGGACACCCTCCTCGGCACGCTGTTGCGGCTCGACGTCGAAGGGGGGCCGACTCCCGGGGGGCCGCCCTACCGGATCCCGCCGGACAACCCCTTCGTTGGCGACCCGGCGGCCCGGGACGAAATCTGGGCGACGGGGCTGCGCAACCCCTGGCGTTTTTCCTTCGACCGCCTGACCGGCGATCTCTATATCGCCGACGTCGGCCAGGGGAAGATGGAGGAGATCGACTTTCAGGCCGCCGCTTCGCCCGGCGGCGCCAACTACGGCTGGAACATCCTCGAGGGGCCGGCCTGTTTTATCCCCGCCGACGGCTGCGTACCGCCGGCGCGCTACGAGCCTCCGGTCGCCTTTTACGACCACTCCCTCGGCTGCTCCGTCACCGGCGGCTATGTCTACCGGGGGCCGTCGGGCAAATCCGGCCTGCAGGGCCTCTACATCTATGGGGATTTCTGCAGCGGCCGGCTCTGGGGGTTGCGACGGGTCGGGAGCGCCTGGGAGAACAGGCTCATCACCCAGACGCCTTTTTCCACCTCCACTTTCGGCGAGGACGAGGCGGGGCGCCTCTATCTGGCCGACTATAGCGACGGGACCCTCTACCGGATCGAATAGCCCTGAGCGGGCCATCTCTGCGGGCTGGAGGCATTCTGGCGGATGAACCCCTGCGTCTCCCCTCCACCCTGTTAAAGTCGAAAGCGCCGCCATCCATGGATGGCGGCGCTTTTTTGGAACCTTAGCCTAAGGATTGCGAACTCGCTCGTCGCCGGGGCGGCCGCGCCCCTAGCGGCCATCCAGCATCCGCCCGATCCCCCCGAGCACCGACCCCTCCCCCCTCTCCGACCCGCCGGCTCTCGGCGCATGGGCAATAATGCGGTCGGCCAGGCGACTGAAGGGGAGGCTCTGCATCCAGACCTTGCCGTGACCGCTCAGGGTGGCAAGAAAGAGCCCTTCGCCGGCGAAAAACATGCTCTTGAGATTGCCTGCGCGCTCGATGTTGTACTCGATGCCGGGTTCGAAGGCGACCAGGCAGCCGGTGTCGACGCGCAACGTCTCCCCCTGCAGGTGCCGCTCGATGACGGTGCCGCCGGCGTGGATGAAGACGAGTCCGTCCCCCTGGAGGCGCTGGAGGATGAATCCCTCGCCGCCGAAAAAGCCGGTGCCGAGGCGGCGCTGGAAGGCGATGCCGAGCCGGGTGCCGAAGGCGGCGCAGAGGAAGGCGTCCTTCTGGCAGAGGATTTCGCCGCCGAGTTTCCCCAGGTCGAGGGGGATGATTTTGCCGGGATAGGGGGCGGCAAAAGCGACATGCCTCTTGACGCTCCCCCGGTTGGTGAAATGGGTCATGAAGAGCGACTCGCCGGTGAGGGCGCGCTTGCCGGCGCTGAGGAGTTTGCCCACCAGTCCCTGGTCGACCTGGGAGCCGTCGCCCATCCGCGCTTCGAACTGGATGTCCTGCTCCATGTAGTTCATCGCTCCGGCCTCGGCGATCACTGTCTCGCCGGGATCGAGTTCGACCTGGACCATCTGTATGTCGTCGCCGACGATGGTGTAATCGACTTCATGGCAGCGCATGGCGTTCTCCTTTTAAGAGGCTCCTCAATGGTCGGAATAGCCGAGGACGACCAGCAGGCAGGAACCGTCGGCGATGACGTTGATGCCGGCCTTTTGGCAGGCGGCTACGGCCGCCGGGCTCTCGGCTCCGGGCTGCATCCAGATGTTGTCGATCCCCCTGGCGATGGCTTCTTCCACCACGGCCTCGGTGATTTTCGGCGGGGTGATGACCGAGAGGCTCCTGACGTCATCGGGGAGTTCGGCGACGGAGGCGACGCAGGGAATCCCCTCGATTCTCTCGGCGCGGGGGTTGATGGGGATGGCCTTTTTGCCGTGCTGCAGGTAGCAGCGCAGGACCTTGTTGCCGTACTTGTCGCGGTTGGTCGAGGCGCCGGCGACGCCGAAGGCTTTTGCCGAGAGGAATTTAGCGATGCGCTGCTCCATGAGGTCTCCTTGGGACAGGGGTTCAGGGGAGAATGGCGGCGATGAGCTCGAGAAGCGGCCCGGGGAAGACGCCGAGGGCGAGGGCGGCGGCGAAACAGACGAGGATCGCCGCGTGCTCGGGGGCTTCGCCGCCGTGACGGGACCGGGCCCGGTCGTCGGCCATGAAGAGGGCGATGAGGGGGCGCAGATAGTAGTAGAGGGAGACGACGGAGGCCAGGACGCCGATGAGGGCCAGGGCGAGATAGTCGGCGCGGAGGGCGGCGTGGAAGATGCCGAACTTGCCGATGAAGCCGGCCGTCGGCGGGATTCCGGCCAGGGAGAGGAGGAAGACGCCGAGGGCGCCGGCGCGCCAGGGGTGGCGATAGCCGAGTCCCCGCAGGTCGCTCAGTTCCCGCGGCTCGCCTTCGGTATCGGAGAAGGAGGTGAGGATGGCAAAGGCGCCGAGGCTCGCGGCGCTGTAGGCCACCAGGTAGAAGATCACGGCACTGTTGCCGCGCACCCCGCCGGCGAGGAGGCCGGTGAGGAGGTAGCCCATGTGGACCACGGAGGAGTAGGCGAGCATGCGCTTGAGGTTTTCCTGGCGCAGGGCGCAGAGGGTGCCGGCGACCATGGTCGCGGCGGCCAGGAGCCAGAGGAGGGGTGCCAGGTCGCTTCGCCCGGCATCGAGGGCGGAGAGGAGGGGGATCAGGGCGGCAAAGACCGCCCCCTTGGAGCCGGTGGCGAGGAGGCCGGTGACGGGGGCCGGGGCGCCCTGGTAGACGTCCGGGGTCCAGAGGTGGAAGGGGACGAGGGAGGTCTTGAAGCCGATGGCCACCAGGAGCATGGCCCAGCCGAGAAGGGCGAGGGGGCGCAGGCGTCCCTCCACGACGAGGGCGGTCATCGCCTCGGGGAGGTGAAAGGAGCCGGCGGCGGTGTAGATCAGGGCGATGCCGAAGGCGAGAAAGCCGGTGGCGACCGCTCCCATGACCAGGTACTTGAGGCCGGCCTCGGCCCCCTCGGCGCCGTCCTTGTGGAAGGCGATGAGGATGTAGAGGGCCAGGGTGAAGGACTCGAGGCCGAGGAAGAGCCCGACCAGGGAGGTGGCACTGGAGAGGAGGGACATGCCGACGGCGGCAAAGAGGACGAGGGCGGTGTATTCTCCGCCGGCAAAGCGCCGCTCCTCGCCGTAGCGCAGGCTCAGCAGCAGGGTCAGGGCGGCGACCGCCGACCAGAGGACGGCAAAGAAGCGGCCATAGCCTCCGGTGCCGAACATCGAGGCGACTTCGGCGACCGGCGGGACGGCGAGCCCGGCGGCGAGGGCGGCGGACAGGGCGAGGGCGGCCCCGAGAAGAAGGAGCGACCGGCGCCAAGGCCACCAGGCGCCGAGGAGGAGGACAAAGGCGGCGCCGAGGGCGAGGATGAGGATCGGCAGAAGGGCATAGAGATCGGACCAGGTCACGGCAGTCCTCCCTGGGTGGCGAGCAGGAGGCGCACCGGTTCATGCAGCGGCTCGAGAAAGGGGGCGGGGTAGAGGCCGAGCCAGACCACGAGGATGGCCAGGGGGACGAGGATCAGCCCCTCGCGGACGGTCAGGTCGAGCCAGGGGTCGCTGCCTTTGGCCGGACCCCAGAGGGTCTCCTGGACGAGGCGCAGGGTGTAGGCGGCGGCAAAGACCACTCCGCCGAATGCGACGGCGCCCCACAGGGGATGGACGGAGAAGGTGCCGAGGAGGATGAGGATCTCGCCGGTGAAGTTGTTGAGGCCGGGGAGGCCGAGGGAGGCGAGGGCGAAAAAGAGGAAGAAGGCGGAAAGGACCGGGACCCGGCCCCAGAGACCGCCGAGTTCATCGAGGTTGCGGGTGCGGGCCCGGTCGTCGATCATCCCCACCATGGCGAAGAGGGCGCCGGTGGTGATGCCGTGGTTGATCATCTGCAGAATCGATCCCTCGAGGGCGGTGGTGTTCCAGGCGGCGATGCCGAGGACGACGAAGCCGAGGTGGGCCACGGAGGAGTAGGCGATGAGGCGCTTGGCGTCCTGCTGGGCATAGGCGATCCAGGCGGCGTAGAAGATCCCGGCGAGGGCCAGGGCCGCAAGGAAGGGGAGGCTGGCCCGGGCCATGTCCGGGAAGAGGGGGAAGCCGAAGCGCAGCAGGCCGTAGACCCCGGTCTTGAGAAGGAGGCCGGCGAGGATCACCGACCCGGCGGTGGGAGCCTCGGTGTGGGCGTCGGGGAGCCAGGTGTGCACCGGGACGAGGGGGACCTTGACGGCGAAGGCGAGAAAAAAGGCGCCAAAGAGCCAGGGGGCCACAGACCCGGGGACGGCGGTGTCGCGCAGGGCCTCGAGAGCGAAGGTGTAGTCGCCGCTCTGGGTCCCGTGCAGGGCGTAGAGGGTGATGATCGCCAGGAGCATGAGGAGGGAGCCGGCGAGGGTGAAGAGAAAGAACTTCACCGCCGCATAGATGCGCCGGGCGTGTCCCCAGATGCCGATGAGGAAGAACATGGGGATCAGCATCACCTCCCAGAAGAGGTAGAAGAGGATCAGGTCGGTGGCGAGAAAGACCCCGAGAATCCCCGTCTCCATGACCAGCAGCAGGGCGAAGAAGAGGGGGGCGTGGCGCTCGTTGGGCCAGGAGATGAGAACCGAGAGGAACAGAAGAAAGGCGCTGAGGAGAACCAGCAGCAACGAGAGGCCATCGAGGGCCAGGGTGTAGCGGATGCCGAAGGAGGCGATCCACGGATAGTCCTCCCGCAACAGCCATCCGGCCGTCATGCCGTCCCGGGTGGCAAAGAGCCAGACGACCAGGCCGAGGACGACGGTGGTGACGGTCAGGGCGGTCCAGCGGCAGTCGGCGGCGCTGCGGCGCAGCGCCAGGCAGAGCAGGGCGCCGATCAGGGGGAGCGCCAACAGGAGGCTCAGCCAGGGGAAGGGGAAAACGCCGTTCATGATTCCTCGTGCAGGGTGGTCGGGTTCAGGGGGGAGCGCCCCCGCGGGTCAGAAGCTCAGGGGATCAGGGTCCGCAGCAGAAACCAGCCGAGGAAGATCACCGTTCCCCAGGCCATGGCCATCAGGTAGTTGGAGAGCCGGCCGGTGGTCAGGGTGCGCAGGCGCTCGCCGGCCCCCTGAAAGCCCCGGGCCAGGCCGTCGAGGACGCCGTTGATCAGGGCGTCGTCGGTCCCCTTCCAGAAAAAGTAGGCGACGGCGGCAAAGGGGCGCAGGATCAGGGCGGCAACGAGAGCGTCCGCCTGCCAGCCGCCGAGGAAGAAACGTCTGACCGCCCCCTCTCTTCCCGGTTTGAAGCGCCGGTAGCGGGCCCGGGCGACAAGAGCGCCGCCGGCAAAGAGGGCGGTGGCCAGTCCCCAGAGTCCCCATTCGAGTCCGTGGGAGACCTCCGGGCTCTCGCCTGCGAGGGGGCCGAGGAAGTGGTGAAGCCAGGAGCTGCCGCCGAGGAGGCCGGGGAGGTTGAGGAGTCCGCCGCCGAGGCCGAGAAGGGCCAGGGGGACGAGCGGCCAGATCATGGTCTTCGGCAGCGCGTGGCCGTGGAGGTCTTTGCGCGGCTCGCCGGCGAAGACCAGGTAGAGGAGGCGGAAGGTGTAGAGGGCGGTCAAAAAGGCGGTGAAGACGCCGATCCCCCAGAGGAGGCTGTAAAGGGGCGTCCGCTGGGCGAAGGCGGCGAGGAGAATGCCGTCCTTGGAGAAGAAGCCGCCGGACAGGGGCGCCCCGGCGAGGCAGAGGGCGCCGGCGAGGAAGAGCCAGAAGAGGAGGGGGGAGCGTTTTTTCAATCCTCCCATGGCATGGATGTCGTTTTCGCCGCCGGCGAGATGAATGACGCAGCCGGCGGCCATGAAGAGGAGGGCCTTGAAGAAGGCGTGGGTCAGGAGGTGGAACATCGCTGCGGAGACGGATCCGGCGCCGACGGCGAGGAACATGTAGCCGACCTGGCTCATGGTCGAGTAGGCCAGGACGCGCTTGATCTCCCGCTGCGCCAGGGCGCAGGTCGCCGCGTAGAGGGCGGTGGCGGCGCCGACCACGGCGATGGCGGCAAGCCCCGTCTCCGAGAGGGAGACGAGGGGGAAGAGGCGGCAGAGGAGATAGACCCCGGCGGTAACCATGGTGGCGGCGTGGATCAGGGCCGAGACCGGTGTCGGCCCGGCCATTGCGTCGGGGAGCCAGGTCATCAGGGGGAGCTGGGCACTCTTGCCGCAGGCGCCGCCGAGGAGCAGGAGGGTCAGGGCGGTGAGCGTCGCCGCCGGAAGGACGCCGGCCTGGGCGTTGACGGTGCTGATGGAGAGGGTGCCGAAGAGCGAAAAGAGCCAGAGGAGAGCGACGCCGAGAAAGACGTCCCCCACCCGGGTGACGAGGAAGGCCTTGCGTCCGGCATTGGCGTTCTTCGTCTCGGAGTACCAGTAGCCGATGAGGGCGTAGGAGCAGAAGCCGACCCCCTCCCAGCCGAGGAAGAGGAGGAGGAGGTTGTCGGAAAGAACGATGGTCAGCATGGCGAAGACGAAGAGGTTCAACAGAGCGAAGAAGCGGGCGTAGTCCGCCTCGTCCTTCATGTAGCCGACGGCGTAGAGATGGATCAGGGTCGAGACGCAGGAGACCATCAGGGCCATCGGCGCCGAGAGACGGTCGAAGAGGAGTTCGACGGGGACCTGCAGAGTGCCGCTCTCCAGCCAGGTGTAGAGGGTGACGGTCGTCCCCTCCCCGGTGGCCAGGGGCCAGAGGACGAAGGTCAGAAGCGCCGACCCCGCCGCGCCGCCGACCGCCAGGGAGACGGAGACGGCGCGGGGGAGGCGCAGGCCGAAGAGGGCGTTGGCCGCTCCGCAGGCGAGGGGGAGCAGGGGGATCAGAAAGAGGAGCGAGGCATTCATCCCTTCATCCCGTCGAAGTCGTTGGCGGTTATGGTGCCGCGGCGGCGGCTCAGATAGACGACCATGGCCAGGGAGATGGCGACCTCCGCCGAGGTCATGGCCATGAGAAAGATGACGAAGATCTGGCCGTCGATGGCCTGCCAGAGAGCCGAGGCCCCGACCAGGGTCAGGCCGACGGCGTTGAGCATGATCTCGACGCCGATGAGGATCATGATCAGGTTGCGCCGCGCCAGGACGCAGGCGAGCCCCATGAGAAAGAGGGCGGCGGAAAAGGCGAGGATGTGACCCATCGGCACGATCATCGGCGCCCCCTTTCGACCCGGCCGACGTAGTAGGCGCCGACGGCGGCGAAGAGGAGCTGGAAGGAGACGATCTGCACCGCCAGGGCGTAGCGGTCGAAGAGGGCGTAGCCGAAATCCCGCGGGGTGGCGTAATAGGCGGCCTCGCCGGTGCCGGCCATCGGCTGGGCGACGATCAGCAGCAGCGTGCAGCCAAGAAGGACCGCGGAAAGAAGGACCACCGGTCCCCAGCGCAGCCACCCCGGGCCGCGCAGCTCTTCCGTGGGGGCGAGTTCGAGCATCATGATGATAAAGAGGAATAAAACCATGATCGCTCCGGCGTAGATGATGATTTCCCAGGCGGCCACCAGCGGCGCGCCGAGAAGAAAGAAGATCAGGGCCAGGGCGAAGAAGGCGTTGACCAGGTAGATCACGGCATGGACCGGATTGCGCCGGGTGATGCACAGCGCCGTTGCCGCCAGCGCCGTGAAACCGAGAATGTAGAAGATGACTGTCGCCATGGTGTTCAACCTTTGGTTAAAAAAGCCCCTACGGCAGATTGGAGCGAAAATCGGCCGGCGGACTCTCTTCGTCGCCGGCTCCCCGGACCTGGCCGACGCCGATGCCGGCGTGCCGGTAGAAGTCGTAGCTCTCGTCCCGTCCGCCGCCGTCGATGAGGAGGTCCTCCTTTTCGGCCACCAGCTTGAGGAGGTCGCGGCTCCCCATCTCGTAGTCGCCGCTCATCTGGATGGCCAGGGTCGGACAGGCTTCGGCGCAGAGGCCGCAGAAGATGCAGCGGGAGAAGTTGATGCGGAACCAGGCAGCGTAGCGGCGACCGTCGGCACGCTCGGCGGCCTGCATGGAGATGCAGTCCACGGGACAGGCGGCGCTGCACAGATAGCAGGCGACACAGCGCTCTTCGCCTTGCGGGTCGCGCGTGAGGACGATGCGCGCCCGGCAGCGGGGAGAGACGGTGCGCCGCTCCTCCGGATACTCGATGGTCACCGGAGCGCGCAGCATGTTGCGCAGGGTGACCCAGAAGGGCTGCACGGTCCCCTTGATGTCGCGCCACAGATTCATCATGAGCCTCGCAGCCAGAGGAGGATCGCCCCCGTCGCCAGAACGTTGACCAGCGCCAGGGGGATGAGCACCTTCCAGCCGAAGTGCATCAGCTGGTCGTAACGGAGTCGCGGCAGGGTCCCGCGCACCCAGATGAAGACGAAGGAGACCGCCAGGACCTTGCCGGCAAACCAGACCACCGGCGGCAGCAGCGGGCCGTGCCAGCCGCCGAGAAAGAGGACGGTGACCATGGAGCCGAGGATGATCATGTTGATGTATTCGCCGACGAAGAAGAGGCCGAAGCGCATCCCCGAGTATTCGGTGTGAAACCCGGCGACCAGCTCGTTTTCCGCCTCGGGGATGTCGAAGGGGACCCGCTTCGATTCGGCGGTGACGCTGATCAAAAAGATCAGGAAGGCCAGGGGGTGGACGACGGCGAAGGGGAGAGGATCCTGGGCGAGAACGATGTCGGTGAGGGAGAAGGAGCGGGCGGAGAGGATCACCGGCACCACCGCCAGTCCCATGGAGAGCTCGTAGGAGATCAGCTGGGCGAGGCCGCGGATGGCGCCGAGGAGGGCGTACTTGGAGTTGCTGGCCCAGCCGCCGAGGGCGACGCCGTAAACGGCCAGGGAGGAGAGGCCGAGAAAGTAGAGGATGCCGATGTTGAGGTCGCAGACGACCATCGGCAGCCGGCGGCCGAAGATTTCCAGCGGCGGCGCGAAGGGGACGACGGCGAAGGCCAGCAGAGAGGTGACGGCCGCCAGCCCCGGGGCGATGAGAAAGAGCGGCTTGTCGGCGCGGTCGGGGACGACATCCTCCTTGGTGAGGAGCTTGATCACGTCGGCCAGGGGCTGGAGGAGGCCGAAGAAGCCGACGCGGTTGGGGCCGAGGCGCAGCTGCATGCGGGCGAGAATCCTCCGTTCGGCCAGAACCAGGTAGGCGGCCAGGGTCAGGACGACGCCGAAGATCAGGAGGAGTTTGATCAGAACCAGGGCGAATGTGATCAGCAGCTCGTTCATGGCGTCCCTCCGGAAGAGACGGTGCCGTAGAGATACCGGGTGCCGGGGACGAAGGGGGCCAGGGCCGAGCCGCGCAGCCGGGGGAGAATCGCCGTCTCGGCAGGGATGAAGGCGCTGGTCCGGGCGGTGAGGCGCAGGTTGCCGAGGGGGGTGGTCAGGGTGACCGCCTCGCCGTCGCCGACGCCGAATCTCTCGGCGTCGGCGCTGTTCAGGTGGATTTGCGCCCCCGGGCGCAGCGGATCGAGGACGGCGCTGAGGCTCTCCAGGAGGCCGCTGCCGACGAAGGATTCGACGATGCACAGAGCCAGGGTGCCGGCGGGGCGGCAGGCCGGGAGGGGGGCGGACGCCGGCGCGGCCAGCGCTCCGATCCCCCGGACCCGTTCCCCTTCGGCGGGGAGGGCGGTCAGGGGAGAGAGGCGCGGGTCGGCGGCGGCGAGGCGGCCTCGGATGTCGTCGAGGGAGCCGTCGGCGTCCTGCAGCCGGCCGAGAATCTCCCAGGCGGGGCGGGGCGCGCTCCCC
>Ga0209231_1000122_pt1 | contig 55361 bp, 44 predicted proteins | sample Deesub45470m_DNA_FD_188086 | JGI IMG/M metagenome (GOLD analysis project Ga0209231, IMG submission 188086) | Deep subsurface microbial communities from North Pacific Ocean - 450_OLKR46/470m Metagenome (SPAdes) (version 2) | ecosystem: Environmental > Terrestrial > Deep subsurface > Unclassified ... | reverse complement strand
TTAAAAAGTTTTTTGAATCAAAATCCTCAATGAACTCCTCTAACCTCATTTCCCCCTTAGCGGTCGCAAATGTAATACCTTTTCCCATCTATTAACAAACTTTTTTTGACCTTTTTTTGAAGAAAAACAATATCCTTTTTAGGGTGCTGAAAATCTGCATATTATAGGCTTCATAAAGAATTTAAAACTCATAAAAATAAAATAAGTGTTTTAGATTTATTTTCATTAAACTATATGGTGTAATGAACAATCTTAATATTAATTTAAGAATTGAAAAACGTATTGCTAAAATGATAGTTTTCTAATACCTTTGCAAATCAATAAAAAAATATGATTCAAATAACATTACCAGATGGTTCAGTAAAAGACTTTCAAAGTGGAAGCACTCCAATGGATGTTGCAATAAGCATAAGTGAAGGATTCGCAAGAAATGTAATTTCAGCATTATTTAACAATAAAACAGTTGAAACTACAACTCCTTTAACCGAAAATGGGACCTTAACGCTATTCACTTTTAATGATGTTGAAGGTAAAAAAACATTTTGGCACTCATCTGCTCACGTGTTAGCTCAGGCCATTACTTCTTTTTATCCAAATGTAAAATTAACCATTGGCCCTGCAATTGAAAATGGTTATTATTATGATGTTGATTTAGGTGACAATGTTATTTCTGACAAAGATTTTAATGACATTGAACAAAAAATGCTTGAGTTGGCTCGTGGAAAATATGAGTTTAAAATGCGTGAAGTTTCAAAAGAAGACGCTTTAAATTTTTATAAAAGTCAAAATAACCAGTATAAAGTAGAGTTGATAGAGAACTTAACTGATGGTGAAATCACTTTTTGTGACCATTCAGATTTTACAGATTTATGCCGTGGTGGACATATTCCAAACACAGGATTAATAAAAGCTGTAAAAGTAATGAGTGTTGCAGGAGCGTATTGGCGTGGCGATGAAAAAAACAACCAATTAACTCGTGTTTATGGCATCTCTTTTCCGAAACAAAAAATGCTTATTGAATATCTAGAGTTATTAGAGGAAGCTAAAAAACGAGATCACAGAAAATTAGGAAAGGAATTAGAACTATTCGCTTTTTCAGCAAAAGTTGGACAAGGTTTACCGCTTTGGTTGCCAAAAGGAGCTGCTTTACGTGATAGATTAGAGCAATTCTTAAAAAAAGCACAAAAAAAAGCTGGATATGAAATGGTGATGACACCACATATCGGACAAAAAGAATTGTATGTAACCTCTGGGCATTATGAAAAATACGGGGAAGACAGTTTTCAACCAATACGTACGCCAAAAGATGGTGAAGAGTTTTTTTTAAAACCTATGAACTGTCCACATCATTGTGAAATTTACAATAACAAACCATATTCATATAAAGAATTACCTAAGCGTTTTGCTGAATTTGGAACTGTTTATAGATATGAACAAAGTGGTGAATTGCACGGATTAACACGTGTTAGAGGTTTTACACAAGATGATGCTCATATTTTCTGTACTCCAGATCAACTAGATAAAGAATTTAAAGATGTTATTGATTTGGTACTTTATGTATTCAAATCTTTAGGGTTTGAAGATTTTACAGCTCAAGTTTCATTGCGTGATAAGGAAAATAAAGAAAAATATATTGGTAGTGATGAAAATTGGGAAAAAGCTGAAAATGCTATTTTAAATGCAACCAAAGAAAAAGGGTTGAATTATGTAGTTGAATACGGTGAAGCAGCATTTTACGGACCTAAATTAGACTTTATGGTTAAAGATGCTTTAGGCAGAAGTTGGCAATTAGGAACTATTCAAGTAGATTACAATTTACCTGAAAGATTTGATTTAAATTACAAAGGTGCCGATAATCAATTGCACAGACCTGTTATGATCCACAGAGCTCCTTTTGGCTCTATGGAGCGTTTTATTGCAGTTCTCTTAGAGCATACAGGTGGTAAATTCCCACTTTGGTTAATCCCGGAGCAGGTTATAATACTACCTATCAGCGAGAAATATCAAAAATATGCAGAAAATGTTTTACATTTGGTAGAAAATTCCGAAATTCGCGCCCTTGTAGATGATAGAAATGAGAAAACGGGTAGAAAGATAAGAGATGCCGAGTTGAATAAGATTCCATTTATGTTAATTGTAGGTGAGCAGGAAGAAAAAGATGGAACCGTTTCCGTTAGAAAACAAGGAGAAGGTGATTTAGGAGCATTTACAGTAAATGAATTTATATCATTTTTGAATAAAGAAATAAACAGTACATTAGAGCAATTTTAATTTTAATTTAAAACATAAAGTCATAGCATTAAGTAGAAATAAAGGTCAAAGAAAACCTTGGAGAATTGTAAAAGAAGATCAACATAGAATTAATGAAAAAATAACCTATGTTGAGGAAGTACGTTTAGTAGGAGATAACGTAGAAGTTGGTGTATACCCTATTGCTCAAGCAAAATCACTTGCGAAAGAGTTAGAATTAGATTTGGTTGAAATATCTCCCAAAGCAGTTCCTCCAGTTTGTAAAATAATAGATTATAAGAAATTTCTTTATGAACAAAAGAAACGAGAGAAGGTTATAAAAGCGAAAGCTACTAAAGTCGTTGTTAAAGAAATTAGATTTGGTCCACAAACAGATGAACATGATTTTGAATTTAAAAAGAAGCATGCTTTAAAGTTTTTGCAAGAAGGTGCCAAATTAAAAGCATTCGTATTTTTTAAGGGTAGATCAATTATCTACAAAGATCAAGGTCATATCTTATTATTAAGATTGGCAACTGAGCTTGAAGAATATGGTAAAGTTGAACAAATGCCAAGATTGGAAGGTAAGCGCATGATTATGTATTTAGCTCCTAAAAAGAAATAGCCCACCCTAACCCTCCCAAAGGGAGGGAATGGAATGGGAATTAACAATATTAAGCAAGATAAAAAAAGTAGAAGAAAGATGCCTAAAATGAAAACAAAATCTAGTGCTAAGAAGCGTTTTAAGCTTACTGGCTCTGGAAAAATCAAGAGAAAACACGCTTTTAAAAGTCATATATTGACTAAAAAGTCTAAAAAACGTAAATTAAAGTTAACTCATTCTGGTTTAGTACATAAAGCAGATACAGCTAGCATTTTACAACAATTAACTTTAAAATAATAAAGTTAAAGGGAATTTAATTATTAACCATGGAGTAGTGCTTAAAAGAATTAAAAATTAAAAATTAAAAATTAAAAATTATGAGTGTTTTAATTCATAATTAGAAATTGAACAATTATTAATTAATAAATCGCCTACTACAAAAAAACAAATGAATTATGCCAAGATCAGTAAATTCAGTTGCTTCAAGAGCTAGAAGAAAAAAGATATTGAAGCAAGCAAAAGGTTACTTTGGACGTAGAAAAAACGTTTATACAGTAGCAAAAAATGCGGTTGAAAAAGGAATGTTATATTCTTACAGAGACCGTAAAAACAAAAAAAGAAGTTTTCGTGGGTTATGGATTCAACGTATTAACGCTGGAGCTCGCCAATATGGAATGTCTTACTCACTGTTTATGGGAAAAATGAAAGCTAATAATATTGAATTGAACCGTAAAGTTCTTGCCGATTTAGCGATGAATAACCCAGAAGCTTTTAAGGCTATTGTAGACACAGTAAAATAGATTTTTAATTTCTTGCTTATATAGAAAAACCCGAACTTTTGTTCGGGTTTTTTCTTTTCTCTCATTTTGGAATTATTTATAATGAGAATTTAAATTTACTTATATTTGCTTTCAATTTTTTAATAAAAAGAAAGATGTTGGTTTGGATTATTTTTATTGTTGGAATACTCATTTTTTTAGCATTAGATTTAGGTGTATTTAATAGAACTCCACACATTATTAGCACAAAAGAAGCTTCTATTTGGACCGCCATTTGGGTTACTACTTCGTTTTTATTTTCTGGAGTTATTTACTGGATTTACAGTAACGGAATAGTTGATAATGTAGATAATCTAACGCCAAGCAATGCAACTATAAAATATATTACTGGTTACTTAATAGAACTGTCTTTAAGTGTAGATAATATTTTTGTTATAGCAGTCATATTTACCTCCTTTAAAATTCCTCTGAAATATCAACACCGAGTTTTATTTTGGGGAATATTAGGCGCTATTGTTTTTAGAGCATTAATGATATTTTTTGGAGTAATGCTTATAAATAAATTCAGTTTTACAACTTATATTTTTGGAGCATTCTTGATTTTTACAGCATACAAAATGCTTATCTCTAAAGAAGAGGAAAAGTTTAATCCAAAAAAATCATTCATTTATAGACAAATACGAAAAATAATTCCTATAACAAGCCATATGCAAGGTGAAAAGTTTTTTATAAAACTAAAACACATTAATGCGGCAACTCCACTGTTTGTTACGCTTGTTATAATTGAATTTACTGATATTCTTTTTGCAATAGATAGTGTTCCTGCAATTTTAGCAATTACAGCTGATCCGTTTTTAGTATTCAGTTCTAATATTTTTGCAATTTTAGGACTACGTTCTATGTATTTCTTCCTATCAAACATGTTAGAAAGATTCAGTTATTTAAAATATAGTTTGATAGCTATTCTGAGCTTTGTAGGTGTTAAATTAATTTTAGTACATCATTTCAAATTCCCTGAATGGGTTTCACTTGTGTATATAGCTTTAGCTTTAACTATTGGAATAGTAGTATCTTTAAAGTTAAGTGAAAAAGAAGAAAATAAGTAATTTGAGAGGCTCTTAAAATAATATGTTATTTTTCGATTTCTCTTAAGCTTTCCATTTTTTTGTGAGCCATAAACCCTGTAATACCCTCAAAGTGTTCGGTAACACGTTTATTACCAAATTCAAAAACTTTTTCAGCTAAACCATCTAAGAAATCACGATCGTGAGATACCAAAATTAAAGTGCCATCAAAATCTTTTAAAGCTGCCTTAATGATGTCTTTTGTTTTCATATCTAAATGGTTAGTAGGTTCATCAAGAATTAAAACATTAACAGGTTCCAATAATAATTTTATAAGTGCCAAACGTGTTTTTTCACCACCAGAGAGTACTTTTACTTTCTTTGCAGTATCATCTCCACTAAACATAAATGCACCCAGCATATCTTTAATTTTAGTACGAATATCACCCACTGCAATATAATCTATCGTTTCAAAAACAGTAAGACTCTCGTCTAATAAAGAAGCTTGATTTTGTGCAAAATATCCAATTTTTACGTTGTGCCCAATTTCCATTTTTCCTTCAAAATCAATTTCGCCCATAATGGCTTTAATCATAGTCGATTTTCCTTCCCCATTTTTACCTACAAAAGCCACTTTTTCTCCTCGTTCTATGACTAAATTGGCATTGTTAAAAACGATATGATTATCATATTTTTTAGTCAATTCGTTCACAACAACTGGGTATTGTCCGCTTCTTGGTGATGGTGGGAATTTTAACCGCAAAGCAGAAGTATCTACCTCATCAACTTCCACCAATTGCATTTTTTCTAACATTTTTACTCTTGACTGTACTTGATTCGTTTTAGAGTAAGTGCCTTTAAAACGATCAATAAATTCAGTTGTTTCAATAATTATTTTCTGCTGCTCATCATATGCTTTTTGCTGGTGTACGCGACGGTCTTTCCTTAATTCTAAATAATAGGAATAATTGGCTTTATAATCATAAATTCTACCCATAGTTACTTCAATAGTCCTATTGGTAATGTTATCTATAAAAGCTCTATCATGGGAAATAACAATCACAGCTTTTGCCGAATTAATTAAAAAATCTTCCAACCATTGCACACTTTCAATATCAATATGATTTGTTGGTTCATCCAATAAAATTAAGTCTGGTTTTTGTAATAATATTTTTGCCAACTCTATTCTCATTCTCCATCCTCCTGAGAATTCAGAAGTTGGGCGTGTAAAATCTTCACGAACAAAACCAAGTCCTTTAAGTACTTTTTCAACTTCCGATTCATAGTTAATTTCTTCAATTGAATAAAACTTTTCGCTTAATTCTGAAACGCGTTCAATTAAATTCATATAGGCATCACTCTCATAATCTGTTCGAACAGTAAGTTCCTCGTTAATTTTATCAATCTCCGCTTTCATTTTAAAAATTTCAGCAAATGCTTTTGAAGTTTCTTCGAAAACGGTAGCATCATCTTTTGCCAATAAATGCTGTGGTAAATAAGCTATTACAGCTTCTTTAGGTGCAGAAATATTTCCTGAAGATGGTTTACTTGCTCCTGCAATAATTTTTAAAAGAGTTGATTTTCCAGCACCATTTTTACCCATTAAAGCAATTTTATCATTTTCATTTATGGCAAATGAAACATTACTAAAAAGTGTTGTACCCCCAAATTGTACTGAAATATCATTAACTGTAATCATTCTTATAATCTATTAATTCTTAAGATTTTATTTTTTTGAAAGGCGCAAATATACGTTATTGTTTTATTTAAATAAATGTGTTTTGGGTTTAATATCACTTATGAAAAACGACAGAAAAATAAAAAAGCAAGAACATTAAATTCCTGCTTTCTAAATATTTACAATTAGTCTTATTTTAAAAAACCTCTCCTAATTCTTTTAGCTTTTCGGTATTTTCCGCCAGTTTTAATTCTTCAATTATTTTATGAATATCTCCATTAATAATATTTGACAAGTCATACATGGTTAATCCAATTCTATGTTCTGTAACACGACCTTGCGGATAGTTATAAGTTCTAATTTTAGCTGATCTATCACCAGAACTCACCATACTTTTACGTTTGGCTGAATCAATCTCTTGCTTTTTGGCTAACTCTAATTCATATAGCCTAGAACGTAATACCTTTAAAGCTTTTTCAAAGTTTTTGTGTTGTGACTTTTGATCTTGACATTGTGCTACTAAACCAGTTGGTAAATGGGTTAAACGAACTGCTGAATAGGTAGTGTTTACAGATTGCCCTCCAGGACCTGATGAACAATATAAATCTTTACGAACCTCTTTCATGTCAATTTGAACATCAAATTCTTCTGCTTCTGGTAAAACCATAACTGTTGCAGCAGAAGTATGAACACGACCTTGAGTTTCAGTTTGAGGAACTCTTTGTACACGATGAACACCTGCTTCAAATTTTAAATCGCCATATACATCTTCACCTTCAACACTGAAAATAATTTCTTTAAAACCACCTGAAGTACCTTCACTGATATCTACAATTTCAGTTTTCCAACCTTTTTCAGCGCAATATTTAGTGTACATTCTATATAAATCTCCAGCAAAAATACTTGCTTCATCTCCTCCAGCTCCAGCTCTAATTTCAACCATTACGTTTTTAGCATCATCAGGGTCTTTAGGAATTAGCATAAACTTAATAGCGTCTTCTAATTTTGGAATACGCAAATTGGCTTCTTCCATTTCAACTTTAGCCATCTCAGTCATTTCTGCATCAGAGCCATCGGCGATAATTTCCTTAGCTTCTTCAATATTATTTAATAAAGCTTTATACTCTTCCCCAATTTTTACTACAGCGCTTAAATCCTTATATTCTTTGCTGATTTTTATATAGCGCTTTTGGTCTGACAAGATATCTGGCTGAATAATTAAATCAGAAACCTCATCAAAACGTTGTTTTACTATTCTTAACTTATCTAACATTTAATTTTTTAATTGTTTGCAAATTTACAAATTTAAATTGTATTGCAAAGCCTTTATCAACTTCGTAATATGATGTATATTTGAATATATGAAAGTTCAAATTAATAAATATGACAAAAGATAAAATTTTAGTTGGCTTAGCTCAAATAGCTCCTGTTTGGCTAAATAAAGCTAAAACCATAGAGAAGGTGGTGCATTTTATTGAAAAAGCGAGTAAAAAAGGGTGTTCTATTGTAACTTTTGGTGAAGCAATTATTCCTGGTTATCCTTTTTGGATTGAACTTACCAATGGCGCTAAATTCAACTCAAAAGTTCAAAAAGAAATTCATTCTCATTATGTAAAAAACGCAGTGAACATTATTGAAGGTGATTTAAATTTGATTTGTAATTCATGTAAAAAAAATAACATTTCAACAATAGTTGGGTGTATTGAATTGGCTACAGATAGAGGTGGCCACAGTATTTATTGTTCATTGGTTTATATTAATCAATTAGGTGAAATTAAATCGGTTCATCGAAAATTAGTTCCAACTTATGAAGAACGCTTGTCATGGTCACCAGGAGATGGTCATGGATTACAAGTTCATAAATTAGAGGCATTTACAGTTGGAGGATTAAATTGTTGGGAAAATTGGATGCCATTGGCAAGAACAGCACTTTACGGAATGGGGGAAGATCTACATGTGGCTATTTGGCCTGGCGGATTGCATAATACACACGATTTAACAAAGTTTATAGCTAAAGAAGCACGTTCTTTTGTTATTTCTGTTTCTGGAATTTTAAGAAAAGAAGATATTACTGATGACATTCCTCATTATGAATTAATTTCAGAAAATTGTAAAGAAATACTTTCCAACGGAGGCTCTTGCCTATCGGGACCTGATGGTGAATGGATTATTGAACCAGTAATTGATGAAGAAGTTTTATTGATTGCAGAAATTGATCACGCAAAAGTGCGAGAAGAACGTCAAAATTTTGATCAGGCTGGTCATTATTCAAGACCAGATGTTACTCAATTAAACGTTAATAGGACTCGTCAAAATATTTTAAAAATTAGCGATGATTAATATTCAAACTTTCCAAACTCACTTTTTATAGTTAGCTTTTTAGTTGGTGACGCTTCTACCCTTCCTATTATTTTTGCATCAACATTAAAACTTTTTGAGATAGCAATGATATCATTTGCAATATCTTCAGAAACATATAATTCCATTCTATGCCCACAATTAAATACTTGGTACATTTCTTTCCAGTCAGTATTGCTTTGCTCCTGAATTAACTTAAAAAGTGGTGGAATTGGAAACATATTATCTTTAATGATATGCAAATTATCAATAAAATGAAGAATTTTCGTTTGTGCTCCCCCACTACAATGCACCATTCCGTGAATTTCTTTAGAAGTATAATTCGAAAGTATTTTCTTAATTATTGGCGCATACGTTCTAGTTGGTGAAAGCACCAATTTACCAGCATTTATTGGAGAATTATCAACTGCATCAGTTAGTCTTGTATTTCCAGAATATACCAACTCTTTAGGTACAGCAGCATCAAAACTTTCAGGATATTCAGCTGCCAAATACTTATGAAACACATCATGACGCGCAGATGTTAATCCGTTAGAACCCATACCTCCATTGTATTCTTTTTCGTAGGTTGCTTGTCCAAACGAAGCTAAACCAACGATAACATCACCAGGTTTTATGTTAGCATTATCAATAACATCGTCCCGCTTCATTCTAGCTGTAACAGTTGAATCTACAATTATAGTTCTTACTAAATCTCCCACATCTGCAGTTTCTCCACCTGTTGAATGAATTTCAACTCCAAATCCTTTTAAATCTTGTAATAACTCCTCAGTACCATTGATAATTGCTGAAATTACTTCACCTGATATCACATTTTTATTTCTACCAATGGTTGATGATAACATGATATTTGTAGTTGCTCCTACACATAATAAATCATCAATATTCATAATTAAGGCATCTTGAGCGATTCCTTTCCAAACAGAAATATCCCCCGTTTCTTTCCAATATGTGTATGCTAAAGACGATTTTGTTCCTGCACCATCAGCATGCATTATTAAACAATATTCTTTATCATTGGTTAAATAATCGGGTACAATTTTACAGAAAGCCTTTGGAAATAATCCTTTATCAACATTTTTTATAGCTTTATGTACATCTTCTTTTGATGCTGAAACACCTCTTTGGCTATATCTTTTACTAATTTCTGAGCTCATTTTCACTTAATTATATTGTCATGCAAAAGTAATTTTTCTTTTTTAAAAGTAAGCCATAAAAAAACCGAATGTATTCATTCGGTTTTTTTATACTATTTATTATTGATTATTCCCAATCTGGCATGATTGCGTTTTGGAATAAAAGGACTCTATTATTAGCGTTAATGTTATTTGTATTCATCTTATAAATTGATTTTACTGAAACACCATCATTTGAAGTATTTACAAAAATAATCTCAGCTTCATTTGGAGAAAACCTTGGGTCTAAATCTACAGTTCCTGCACCTTTGTCTGTAGAAATATCAGTAGCCACTGAAGTAGCAAATTCATATACAAATACTCTTGTATCTAGTTGTCTATTATTAAAATTTTCAAATCCAGAAATATCATGCGTGTAAAGCAATAACTTATTGTCAATTGAAAAATTAAGTCCTCCAGCGGCACCATTAACTCCAGACAACACATTTGTCAATGTAGTCCCTGCCATGTTAATAGTAAAAATGGAAACATTATAACCTGTTACATCATTTGTTTTAAGTGCAATTATACTGCCGTCATTACTCCAATCACATTCAGTTATAAAACTTCCATCACCAGTTTGATAAATTTGCTGTAACCCACTACCATCTTTATTTATCACATATAATTTATCATAGCGAGAATACATCAATCTGTCACCATTAGATGACCAAGAATAATCAATATCATTTAAATTATTTCCAGCAATAGGGACAGAAGATGTAACTTTAAATACATTTGAACCATCTTGATTCATTGTAAATAAATGTGTTTCATTGTTTGAATTTCTTAAAAATGCAATTAAGTTAGCTGTTTGATTTTTTCGTGGTCTCCAGCTATTTTGATCAGAAGTAGTCAATTCTACAACATTTTCTTGTAAAGAAGTACCATCATTATAATTTGCTGAATAAATTACATTGTTGTTATTAACATTTTTTTGAACATAAAAATACCTATTTTCAGGATCAACTTTTGTTTTAAAAGAACTTACAGTACTTAAAACTTCTGGGTTTATATTGTCTGTTGCAGCAACTTGCCAAAAATATTTTGCACCATATTTTAAATCAGACACTACAAATGTTGTATCCAATAAACTTTCAAATTTTAGAATATCATTATTATAATCATTCTTTATCTCCAATCTGTAGGTTATTTCATCAGACTCAGGATCTTCAGATGACCATATTAATTCAACTGAAAGTTCTTGCTCTTCAATACCATCATCCGGAGTCAATAAAATTGGAGTTGATGGCGGTCTATTTAATGCTGTTTCATCATCCATTTCAAAAATAACATTTACTTCTAAATCTGCTGTTACTGTTGCTGCTTCAAAATCAGTTAAATATCCTTCCTTTGTTGCGCTTACAGAATAATCTCCAGCTTCAACATCAGTTATTACAAAATAGCCGTCTGCATCTGTAAACACAGTATTATTTGATGGATTAATACTCACTTTAGCGTTTTCAATTGGATTAAAGCTATTTGCTTCAACAACTCTACCAGTAATTGTTCCTAACCCAACTAAGTCAACAGTATCTTCTCCACATCCTAAAAATAGACTTAACAGTAATATGATTGAAATATTTAATACTTTTTTCATTTCTTTTTTTTTATTATTCATTAATTATAGCTTTAACCCTTTTGTAAGGTTTTCCAATATAGAAGTTTAATCCTACCCCTACTCTCCAAAAAAAATCGTCTCTTTTACCATTTACAAAACCGTCTAATTCATCACTTAACAATACGTTCTGCTCTCCAAACAATTTAATACCAATGTTGTTTGACACTAAATATTCTACTCCAAGTCCGAATTGAAATTTAACAAGTGCATTGGTTATATCAACAGTAGAAATTGTTCCAATACCTCCGTAAACAAAGGGAGTTAAGTCTTCATAAGGCAATAAATCATATTCTAAATTGATGTCAAATGAAACAAAATCATCTTTAAAAGATTTTTCGTTTTCCAATTGAAAATAACCAACTCCAACATTTAAATTTAAAGTCGGCTTATTAAAATAAAACTTATATGCCAAATTACCTCCTAAATGAGATTTTGGATTTGAATAATCGCCCGATATTTGATAAGGTCCTACAGAGATACCAACAGCACTTTTTCCTCTTCTATCTTCTAACTTTCTATCTAATAATAATGTTGCTTCATCTTCTTCTTTTTCTTTTAAATATTTTTCTTTTATAGTCTGAACTACTGGTTCCCCGCCCTGTGGAGTCCATATTCCATCAATCATCCCTTCAACAATTAAAATTTCAACAGCTTTATCAATAGCTTCTTTAACGGCTAATTGCGAGGGTTCATTTTTAGTGATTCCCGTCTCAACTTCCAATAATCTTCTTAAATTAACATATCTAAACAAATTAGCTGATATGCCTTGAGATAAAATCGTTTTTGAAACGTATACATTTTTTAGAATTTGACCGCTTGATGTAGAAACGGCTCTTAAATACACTGTAATTCTATCTTCTCTATATTGCGTTGATCCTCCAGCTCCAAAATAACGAGCACCAGAGCCTCCTGTTATTATATTTGAATCATAAGAAACAACGCCTCCTTCTATGATGATACCTGCAAATAATAACGGCGGTATAGATGTTATTTGATCCTCTGCAGTGTTTTTTGCATATTCTTGACGCGTAGACCTTATGATTTGCCTTTCATTTAAAAGGTTGCCAATATTTTCGCGTTCAATTGGGTTAAACCATTTTGATTCTTCTAAAGATTTTAATAAAATTGCTGTTCCTCCTTGCGTAATTGCGGTACTGAAAGTAGATCCGTTTTCAACTAGTTTATACTGCCCAGTTTGGTCTCTGAATTTATAAACTCCAACAACTGTTTCTTTCATTGGTAAAATGCCTGACAGTATACTTTTACTAGTGGTATTTTCTCCAATTCTGGCTTCACTTGTGGTAAATGGCTGGTTAAAGTAAGTACCACAACTTGTTAATAATAATAAAACTAAATAAATTAGACTTGGGTAATTCTTTTTCATAATTTTAATTAAATACTAATTTTTAATTTGGTATTGTAATTTGGGTTTGTTCGCCCGTAAGCGTATCTAAAATACTGATATTTAAACCACCTGTTGACGGTGTAATATCTATGACTAACGATCCAAATACGTAGGTCCCTACAGTAAGTGCCGCATCCCCAAATTGCTGTTGAAACAAGTCTCTCGACAATGAATTTAATAATTGCCTATTTAAACTTTCTGTAAAATTTTCTAAATCTGTGGGTTGGCTAAAATTTAATCCTGTATCTTCCTGAAAATCATTCTGTGCTGCTGCTGAAGCCAATAATTGCTGGTAATTAAAAGTATCTCCTCCTCCAAAAAAAGGATTTATAGGCTTGTAAACAAGATTTTGTGAAAATAGTAAGCAAGGTATACTAACTAAAATAATGGTTAGAAATGCATCAAGTTTTTTCATAGTTAAATGTATTAAAAAAAAATTAAATTCTAGTATTTCTAAATAACAATTTCCGCTGAATTGCAAATTGATTTATATTTTGAAGTGCGGCTTCAACATTAGCCCTTAAGTAATCTTCTTCTGGTTTTGAGAAAAATTCAAATACATTTTGATCCTCAATTTCAATATTAATAATACTGCTATATCCAAAATAGGGCTTTTCTTTAATGTTTATAACAAAAGGGTATTGATTTCCAGAATTACTATATTCCTGATAAAAATAATCATAAAAATCTTTTCCAATTTTAGTAATTACATCATCAATAACAATTCCTTTAATTTCAAACTCACTTTCATTAATTTTTTTTGCCGTTGTTTTTTTTTCGGCAGCATAAATCATAGCAGAATCTTTAGAAATTAAAACACCGTCTTTTCTTAAGAATAAGTACACTTTAAATTCTTCGCCCTTTTGAATACTAACCTTTATGGTTGATAATTGTTTTTCTTCCCCAGGTTGAAGTGAAAAAACACCCGATTGGCTGTTTCGTGAATAATTCCCATTGATGTCTGTTTTTAGCGAAAATAATAAATAAGAATAATCATCTTTAAAGGTTGCGTCATTATTTTGTGCAACTCCTTTAATATCAACAAAATTATCAACAACTTTAGCTATTACTCTAGCATTGGTATTGTCTTGACAGAATGCTTCACCAAAATTTAATAGGGACAGGGACAATAATACTATGTAATTTATGAATGGTTTCATAAATTGATTTTAATTTAGTAATTTTTAATAATCAGTGTTTCAAAATCAGCTTTTTGTATAATACTTATGTTTTTAATCAACGAATTTTCACCGTAGATTTCTAAAGAATTAGAATTTCCTTGCTGAACAATATTAAGATTAGAGATATTACTATTGTAATAATTAATAAATTCATAATTATTACTATTTCCAAACTGACTTACTTTTTGAGAATTACCAACGTTACTTCTTATATCTATTTGATTGTAATTTCCAACTTGATTTAATGTAATGTAATTAACTTGTGAAAGATTCTCAGAAGTTGCTGGTTTGTTATTTTCCAGCAGCGAACCTGCACCCGTACTATTATTTACTTGAAAATACTGATTAATTAAATACGTGTTCTCATCAGTAAGTTGAGCATATCCATTATAAGAAACTAAACACAATATACTAACTAAAAAAAGCGATATGTAATAATAATTTTTCATATACTATCAAATTTAAGAAAAAAGAGGGATTAAATCCCTCTTTTTTCTTGTTAATTTTTATAAAATTTTAAGTCTAAAATGCTGGAGACCATGTACCTGTTTGTGTTACATAAGCATTATTACCATTTCCTAACTGATTAATGTCACTGGTATTCCAAGCTGCAAAACCTGATGTTTGATTAACTATAGCAGTATTCCAATTACCAGTTTGAAGAATATTACTAAAGTTATTGCTGAAATAAGCATTCGCTGTTTGAGTTACACAAGCCAAATTATTATCTCCATCTTGTGAAATAATAGATTCATTTTTATCAAATATTGCTCCAACTAAAGATGTTTGTTTTTCTACAGAAGTATTATTATCTCCCACTTGAGTTGAAGATGCATCATTTAGACTTCCTCTTTGAGTTTGAGAAGCTTCATTATGATGCCCATCTTGATAAATTTCAGCATAACTACCGTTTACACCATCTGCACCTGAAGACTGATACTGATAAGCATAATTCGCGTGATCCATTTGAGTAACTATTGCTTCATTATTGTCATAATATTGAAATTGGAAAGATGTATTCCAATCTCCTGATTGATCAACTGTAGCTTTATTGTATTCAGCCCAACCAGAACCAACAACTTGTTTGGCGTAATTTTTTACACCTGATTGAGTAACATCACCCATGTTATGACCACCATTTTGATTGATATCTGATTCATTCCAAAATCCTGTTTGATCTACTGTTGCAACGTTTAAATGATCATAATAAGTTGCGCCATGTTGTAATACCACAGAGTAGTTTCCTATTCCAGCTTGAGTTACTGTAGCCGTATGGTTAAATCCTATTTGATCTACGTCACTCGTGTTAATCAAAGCACCTCTAGGTCCTGAATTTAATTGATCAATATCACAATCATCACAATTTTGTGCAAACATTGCACTTGCAGACATAATTAAGACCGCACTTAAAAATAAATTTAATTTTTTCATAATAATAAAATTTTAAACATTAGTAAATATTAATAATAATCCACATTATAAATTTATAGGGAATCAAACTACATTTAAACATACTTATACCTATTAATAAGTATTACTTAAAAAAGTCTTATAAACTCATAACTTGGGGCAAAACAATTTTTTAGGGATTTAAACTTGTGGGGTATTTGCTAATTTCAGCATAAAATAAGTCCATGCATTTGAATACACAATCCTTATTTAATCTTTGTCTAAATTATATATAATAATGTGAAAATTATAATATTTGCTATTAAAATTTGCGAATCGTTCAATTTTTCAAACAAATGGTAAATTATGTGACTTTAGTGACATAAAAATACGTTTCAGGATAAATAAAAGACTAATTTACCTGTAATTACCTGCTTTTTAGTGGTAATTAATAAACTTATTTTTAGAAGTTTGGCTCTCTGTAAAAAAGGAAGTTATAGAATTAACTAATACAGAGCCGGAATGGTTTTTATAAAATGTTATTCTTATTTTAATAATTTTTAATAATTAATGTTTCAAAATTTGCTTTTTGATAAATGCTAATATTTTTAATTAATGTGTTTTCTCCATAAATTTGTAAAGAATTTGCATTTCCTTGCTGTACTATATTAAAATTTGATGCTGCACTATTATAATAATTAATGAAATTGTAATCGTTATTATTTCCAAATTGGCTTACCGTTTGTGAATCTCCCACACTGCTTTTAATATCTATTTGATTGGAATTTCCTATCTGAGTTAATTTTACGTAATTAATTTGATTTTGTACATTAGAAGAAGTTGCCGTTTTAGCTTCTAACAATTTAGTAGCATTGTTATTTTGCTGAAAATATTGTGTAATTAAATAGGTATTTTCATCTGTTAATTGCTGCGCATTGGCTGTTGAAAAAAAAGCACCAAATAACAACACGAAGGCAATTAATATGTTTGCTGAATTTTTCATCTTTTTAAATTTAAAAAAAGGGGGTCTACCCCCCCCTTTTCATTATTACATAAATTTAATTCTTTTAGAAAGCGCTGGTACCAGTTTGTGTTACTAATGAAGTGTTACCATTACCATTTTGATTAATGTTACTAAAATTGTCACCTTGAGCAGCATATTGGTTTACACAACTATAGTTATCTTGTCCATATTGATAAATAAAACTATCATTATTACCTCCTAATGATTCTTGATTAACTCCTGCAAAATTAAAACTACCAGTACCCAATTGATAAATATAACTATCATTTGAACCATCAAAACCATATTGATTTACACTAGCTTTATTATTTATTCCATCTTGATGAATATCGCTTTCGTTATCTAAATTATTTCCGCTTTGTACAACAAACGCATATCCCCAACTTCCATGTTGATCTATATCGCTTTCATTATCTGTACCAGATTCTGCATATTGGTTTACGAAAGCAAAGTTCCAATTACCATGTTGATCAATATCACTATCATTATCACCTCCATTAGTAACTTGAACTACCTTAGCCTTATTAAAATCATGATCTTGGTCAATATCACTATCATTATCTCCATTTACAGCATTTTGGCTTACATAAGCATAATTAACATGACCATCTTGGTCAATATCACTATCATTGTCAGCATTATGACCAGTAACAACTTGATCAACAAAAGCTACATTATTAGTACCATCTTGGTCAATATCACTGTCGTTTTCACCATCTAGGTAAGCACTTTGAGTAACACAAGCCAAGTTTCCATTCCAACCATAATAATAATTATCTTGATCTATTTCAGACTCATTGTCTCCACCTGATGCTGCGTATTGAGTTTCCACGGAGGTGTTATTGAAACCATCTTGATGTGAATCAGCTTCGTTTTCACCATTATAAGAACTAGCAAATTGAATAGTTTGAGTTTGTTTTGCTCGATTATTGTCACCATGTTGACGAATTTCGGCATCATTTCCACCAGCATAATGAACTCCTGTTTGATTTTGTTGAGCGTAATTATCAAAACCACTTTGTTGAATATAGGCATCGTTATAATCATTTGTTTGGAATTGGAAAGCTGTATTCCAAGTACCATATTGATCAATCGTTCCTTCATTCCACCAACTAGTTCCATCCCCACCTGTAACTTCTTGACGCGCAAAATTACTTTCTCCATTTTGAGTTACATCATGTTCGTTTAGTTGTCCAGGCTGAATGATAATTGAATGGTTTAAACTTCCTCTTTGGAATACATTTGCGGTATTATATTGAAAACTTTGAGTTATTGTTGAAAAGTTTCCAATACCATATTGGTAAACATCTGCAAAATGCGTAAAACCATCTTGGTCTATCCAACTTTCATTAACAGCCGCACCTCTTTCTACAAAAGGTAATTCTAAAAGATCACAAGTATAACATTCAGGTGGTGTTGGAATATCACAACAACCTTCTTCTTGTGCAAATAACATACTTGTAGCGAATAAAAGCGCTACGCTTAATAATAATTTTTTCATAATAATAAATTTTAAATTAGAAATTAATTAAACTACTATATAAATTTATAAGGGAGGAAATCTGTTTTTTGAGTACACAAATTGAAACCATTTTAGTTAAGTGCCATCTTGCACAAAGCCAACAGAAATCTATAAACTTATACTATTTTAAAAAAACAATTTTTTGAGGTTTAAACCTGGGGTAGTAATTAATTGGGAAATTAAAATGAAATTAAATACTATTAATTTCTACTATAAATTTAAGTATGATTTTATGATAAAAAAAGGTTTATGGGGTAAATTTGTGTAATTTATACACGTTCTTTTCTGGTACTTTAGTTACATAATAAATTGTTTAAAACATTTAGCTTCAATGTTTTAACAAACAGTTTGTTTTCATAAATAAACCGTTTTTAACAAAAAAATCCCGCAAATTGCGGGATCTCTTAAAAATCATATTTTCTTAAATTATTTTGTAAATAATAGTTCTCTATATTTAGTTAATGGCCATAATTCATCATCAACCAAAAGTTCTAACTTATCACAATGATATCTAATTTCATCAAAAAACGGTTTTACTTTATGGCAATAGTCAGCAGCCATTTTTTCATGATCAGTTAATGCATTCACTTTTTTACGCGTTTCAATCATTTCATCAACCTTCACATGAATTTCTTTAATATGTTCTGAAATTAATTTAATTAATTTCATTTGTTCACTTGCATGTGTTTCAAAATCTTTTCCAAAAATTTCTTTTAACCCTGTTACATTTTCAATTAACATGTTTTGGTAACGAATTGCCGTTGGCACCACATGGTTACCAGCAATATCTCCTAATACACGAGATTCTATTTGAATTCTTTTGGTGTATTCTTCAATTTCAATTTCATAACGAGCTTCCGTTTCTATTTTGCTCATTACTTTCATTTCTTCAAACAATGCAATTGTTTTTTTAGAAACTCTAGCTTTTAAAGCTTCTGGTGTGGTTTTATTATTACTTAATCCTCGCCTTTTAGCTTCTTTCTCCCAAGCTTCTCCATAGCCATTTCCTTCAAACAAAATATTTCTTGAAGCTTTAATGTATTCTCTTAAAATATTAAAAACAGCTTCATCTTTCTTTAAATCTTTCTTTTCAATTAAAGCGTCAACTTCAATTTTAAAATCTTTTAGTTGTTTGGCAACAATGGTATTTAAAACGGTCATTGGGTTTGCGCAATTTGCGAAAGAACCAACTGCTCTAAATTCAAATTTATTTCCTGTAAATGCAAAAGGTGAAGTTCTGTTTCGGTCTGTATTATCCAATAACAAATCTGGAATTTTACCAACTACATTTAGTTTAAGGTCTGTTTTTTCTTCAGGTGAAAGTTTCCCTTTAGTTACGCCTTCTAATTCTTCCAATACTTTGGTTAATTGTTCTCCAATAAAAACCGAAATAATAGCAGGTGGCGCTTCATTAGCACCCAATCTGTGGTCATTATTTGCAGAAGCTACCGCAGCTCTTAACAACTCTTCATTATCATGTACCGCTTTAATAGTATTGATAAAGAAGGTTAAAAATTGAAGATTGCTCATTGGTGTTTTTCCAGGGCTTAACAAATTAATACCTGTATCTGTTGAAAGTGACCAATTATTATGTTTTCCCGAACCATTTACACCCGCAAAAGGTTTTTCGTGAAGCAATAATTTAAGATCGTGACGAGATGCTACTCTTTCCATAACATCCATTAATAAGGAGTTATGATCTACAGCTAAGTTAGCTTCTTCATATATAGGTGCTAATTCAAACTGATTAGGAGCAACTTCATTATGGCGTGTTTTAACCGGTATACCCAATAACATACATTCTACTTCTAACTCACGCATATAATTTAATGCTCTTGTTGGAATGGAACCAAAGTAATGATCGTCTAATTGTTGCCCTTTTGCAGGAGAATGTCCTAATAATGTTCTACCAGTTAAAATGATGTCAGGGCGACTATTCGCTAAAGATTTATCAATTAAAAAATATTCTTGCTCCCACCCTAGTGAAGAAGTTACCTTTTTCACATTTTTATCGAAGTATTTACAAACCGCTGTTGAAGCTTCATCTACAGCAGTTAATGCTCTTAATAATGGTGTTTTATAATCCAGTGCTTCACCTGTATATGCTACAAATATGGTTGGAATACATAAAGTTGTTCTAAAAATAAATGCAGGAGAAGTAGGATCCCAAGCAGTATAACCACGAGCTTCAAAAGTATTTCTGATTCCTCCATTTGGAAAACTGGATGCATCTGGTTCTTGTTGTACTAATTGATCTCCGCCAAATTTTTCTATAGCCATTCCCCCACCAATAGTTTCAAAAAAAGCATCATGCTTTTCTGCAGTTGCACCCGTTAATGGTTGAAACCAATGTGTATAATGAGTTACTCCTTTAGATAAGGCCCATTCTTTCATAGAAGATGAAACCTGATCAGCAATTTTACGGTCAATTTTAGTGCCATGGTCAATTGCGTTCATTACACCTTTATAGGCGTCTTTCGTTAAATATTGACGCATTGTATTTTCATTAAATACATTTTTGCCAAACAATTCTGATCTTTTGACATCCTCAATTACTTCTACAGGCTTTCTGTTTAATGCTTCTTTTAAAGCTTGAAATCTGATTTTAGACATTTTTACTCGGTTTAGAATTAATACACTGTTTTAAACAGCGCAAATCTAATTTAAATTTATTTCAAAAAAAAATTACCCCCCATAAATTTAGGGGTCGTTATTATATTTTTATGTTTATAACTATTTTTGCCCTTTGTTTTTGTGATTATTTTAAAATAATTTAATAAACATTAAATTTCATAGCATAAATTATGTTGAATGAAAATCATCATCAATAATTAATAATCCTAATTTTGTGTTAAATAACTATTTTTATAGTTGATTAACTACAAAATTAGTTTATATTTGATTTAAACTTTTTATAAATGGAGAAGCTAACGACTAAAGAAGAAGAAATTATGCACGTTTTATGGATGCTTAAAAAAGCTTTTGTAAAAGATGTTGTGGCAAAACTACCCAAACCAAAGCCACATTACAACACCGTTTCAACCGTTATTAGAAAAATGGAAGAAAAAGGTTTTGTCAAGCATGAAGCTTTTGGAAATACACATCAATATTTTCCAGCAATATCTCTTGAAGATTACAGAGGTACTTACTTTTCGAACGCAATTCACAACTATTTCGAAAATTCCTATAAAAATGTTGTTTCTTTTTTTGCGAATGAAGAAAAAATTAGCGTTGAAGAATTACAGGAAATCATAAAAATTATCGAAAGTAAAGACAAATAAATCGTATGGTATATTTACTAAAAGCAAGCGGTATTGTAATAATTTTATTTCTGTTTTATGACATTTTCTTAAAAAATGAAACCTTTTTTAAGTCGATTCGTAGTTATTTTTTAGTTGGTTTACTGATTGTGATTTCAATTCCACTCATTGAAATTCCTATTTACGTTGAGCAAGTTTCTTCTCAACTTAACTTATTAAATTACCAAGAAATAACCATAAACTCTCAAATAGAAAAAAGCCCATTTGATTGGCGTTTTTTTATAACACTTATTTATTTATTAGGAGTTACATTTTTTAGTTTAAAGTTTATCATTCAACTTATTTCTTTGGCAATATTGCTTTCAAAGCATCCATTTATAAAACAAGATGGTTATTATTATGTGGAAACTTCAAAAAAAAGCTCACCATTTTCATTCTTCAATATCATTATATACAATAAGTCTCAATTCACTTCAGAAGAATTAAATCAAATTATGAATCATGAAAAAACACATGTCTCACATTGGCATTCCTTTGATACTATTTTAACACATTTACTAGTAATTACATTGTGGTTTAATCCGTTTGTGTGGTTGTATAAAAAAGCAGTGTTGCAAAATTTAGAATTTATTGCAGATTCACTTGCCCTTAAAATAACCTCTAACCAAAAATTATATCAGCTTACTTTATTAAAAACCTGTGGGGCAAATTATTGCACAGAAATAACAAACAATTTTTACAATTCATTCATTAAAAAACGAATAATCATGTTACACAAAAACCAATCAAAAAACAAAAACCAATGGAAATACGCTTTGTTATTACCATTATTAATAGCTTTTGTAGCTACATTCAACACAAAAACAATTGCCCAAGAGAAAAAAGGTTGGGAAATTAAAATTTCAACTATTGATTTAATTATTGACAAAAATAGTACGGATGAATCTCTTAAAAAAGAATCAGATTTTTTCAAAAAAGAACAAGGAATCGAACTTACTTTTAAAGGAATTAAAAGAAATAGCACCAATGAAATAACAGCTATTAAAATTGAAGCTAAAGGTAAGGATATAAAAGCAACATTTGAAAACAATGGGAATGAAGCTATTAAACCCATAAAAATTTCATACGAATTAGAAAGTAACAAATTCTCGATTGGAAATGTGTCAAAAAAAGATAAAATGTCTATTCATGAAATTCACAAATTAGCCAACACTTATTATTCTGAAAATACAAATGATAAAGGAAATAAATATACTGTTACCGCAACTTACTTTGATGATGATTCGGAATTTAAAATTGATTCCATAGAAAATATTGAAGTTAAAGAAATTATTATAAATGGTAAAAAGGAAAATGTTTGGATTGAAAAGCAAAAGAAAGGGAGTGGAGAAAATATTAATATTGAAATCATTAAGGAAGGTGATTCAATAAATAAAAAATTACACAAAATAAAAGAAATTCATATAGACAGCGATACAGACGATGATATAAAAGTAATTGAAGAAAATGGTGATAATGATTTCATTTTGAAAACCGATAGTAAAAAAGTTTATAAATACATCTTTTCAAAAAAGGGAAATACTATTTTTCTTAATTCAGAACAAAAAAATGCGCTATACTTTGTAGATGGAAAAGAGATTACTTTCGAAGAAATGAAAAAAATCAGTCCAGACGACATAGAAAAGATAGAAGTTCTTAAAGGGAAAACAGCAACTGAAAAATACGGTGAAAAAGCAAAAAACGGCGTGATTTTAATTACTACAAAAAAAGAATAGTTCAGCTTACTTAAAATTTATAAAAAAACTTGAAATTAAATCCTACATTTTGTAGGATTTTTTTAATTCAGTATTTTTGCATCATGAAAAAACAATTGTTTAAGTTATTAGCTAAAATTAATAAAACAATACTTCCTAGTTTTTCAAAAAGGGGCATTAGTATTGCAAAAGCAAAAAAATGGCAACTCGCAATAATTGGTTGGCGATATTTTGTTACAAAAAATAGTTTGTAAATAGTCAAAATTAGCTATATTTGCATCCTCAAAAATGGCCTCGTGGCGCAACTGAATAGCGCACTTGATTACGGCTCAAGAGGTTACAAGTTTGAATCTTGTCGAGGTCACAAAACTAAAATGCAACTCTCTAATAAATAGTAAGTTGCATTTTTTTATTATAATTCCTTAAAAAGACCAATTAAAACTTTCAATAATTCAACAAAAATCAACTTTTTTTAATTCTTTTTCAATTTACTGATAAAAGTCATTTAATTTATCACTAATTAGACTTAATTTTATCAAATATTCATTACTTAATCTGTTTAAGTAGTGTTTTTGATTTTTTTAGTTAGTAGTAAAAAAAGGAGAGCCCAAAAGGCTCTCTTTTTTTACTATAAAAATTAGATTTTTATCTCGTATTAGTTCAATTCTTTACAATATTCCTAATTTTTATAATCATTATTAGCTTAAAAAAATATTTTTAGCAAATAAATGATTTAGGTTATTCTTTTTATATTTAAAAATATCTTAACTTTATATCAACCAAATTCATTTTAAAATACCAATAATTTAAATCATTATGGACAAAAATTTTAAAGTTAAAGTCAATGAAACTATTGAATATGATTTCAATAGTTCTGACTTAGAAAATTTAGATTTATTAAAGTTATCTGATTCCTCGTTTCATGTATTAGATGCTAACAAATCATACGCTGTCAGCCTTGAAGAATCAAATTTTAATAACAAAAGTTATACTGTAAATGTAAATTCCAACAAGTATGCTGTAAAAATTTCAAATTCATTTGATGCTCTTATAAAAGAAATGGGCTTCTCAATTAAAACTTCAAAAAAAGTAAACGACATTAAAGCGCCCATGCCAGGTGTAATTCTTAGTATAAATGTAAAAGAAGGTCAAGAAGTTAAAGAGGGCGAAACCTTAATAATTTTAGAAGCTATGAAAATGGAAAACGCTATTGGAGCTCCAAAAGATGGTGTTATAAAATCCATAAATGTTAAAAGTGGAGGTACTGTTGAAAAAGGTGAATTAATGATTGAAATGGCTTAATCTTCCAACAAAATTAATAATTAAATTATTTAGTGAGTTTTAAACAATATTAAAATGAAAAAAATATTAATAGCAAATAGAGGTGAAATTGCCATAAGAGTTATGAAGACCGCTCGAAAAATGGGAATTAAAACAGTCGCAGTTTATTCTGAAGCAGATAGAAACGCACCACATGTTCGTTATGCCGATGAAGCTGTTTGTATAGGAGGAGCTCCTTCTAGTAAATCATACCTTGTTGGTGATAAAATTATTGAAGTTGCACTAGAATTAAAGGCTGATGCAATACATCCTGGCTATGGATTTTTAAGTGAAAACGCCAATTTTGCAGAAAACGTTGAAAATAATGGTCTCATATTTATTGGGCCAAAATCAGCAGCAATAAGAATTATGGGAAGTAAATTAGCGGCAAAAGACGCCGTTAAAAATTACGATATCCCTATGGTTCCCGGAGTAGATAGAGCTGTAACAGACCCTAAAGAAGCTTCAGAAATTGCCAAAGAAATTGGATTTCCAATCCTTATAAAAGCATCCGCAGGTGGAGGCGGTAAAGGAATGCGAATTGTTGAACGAGAAAAAGACGTTGAAGAACAAATGGCTAGAGCTATTAGTGAAGCAACCTCAGCTTTTGGGGACGGTTCTGTTTTTGTTGAAAAATATATCACATCTCCCCGACATATAGAAATTCAAGTTTTGGCAGATAGTCATGGAAATGTTTTGCATCTTTTTGAAAGAGAATGCAGTATTCAACGTCGACATCAAAAAGTTGTAGAAGAAGCTCCTTCATGTATTTTAACTCCTGAGATACGAGAAAAAATGGGTGAAGCAGCTGTAAAAGTGGCAAAAGCTTGTGATTATTTGGGTGCGGGAACAGTCGAGTTTTTGGTTGACAGCAATTTGAACTTCTACTTCTTAGAAATGAATACACGCCTTCAGGTTGAGCACCCAGTAACTGAATTTATTACAGGTTTAGATTTGGTAGAACAACAAATAAAAATTGCAAGAGGCGAAGCAATTTCTTTTAAACAAGAAGATTTAAAAATTAACGGACACGCATTAGAATTACGTGTATATGCTGAAGATTCATTGAATAATTTTTTACCAAGTGTTGGTAATTTAAGCACTTATAAAATTCCGGTTGGTGAAGGTATTAGGGTTGACAATGGTTTTGAAGAAGGCATGGACATTCCAATTTATTATGATCCTATGCTAGCTAAATTAATTACCTATGGAAAAAATCGTGAAGAAGCTATTCAATTAATGATTGAAGCAATCGACAATTACAAAGTTGAAGGCGCAATGACAACTTTGCCTTTTGGTAAATTTGTTTGTCAACATGAAGCTTTTAGATCTGGAAATTTTGATACTCATTTTGTTAAAAATTATTATACTCCTGAAAAATTGCAGGAAGCATTAAATGATGAAGCTAAAATTTCGGCTTTGGTTGGATTAAAACTTTACTTAGAAGATCAAAAAAAATTAAGATTGCCTTTGACTAACTAATTACAATACCATATTATGGAATCAAAAATTGAAAATTTAAATAATAAAATAGCTTTAGCGTATTTAGGAGGTGGTGAAGATCGAATCAAAAAGCAACATGCAAAGAAAAAATTAACAGCAAGAGAACGGGTTTCCTATTTATTAGATGAAGGCTCATTTGAAGAAATGGGTATATTGGTTACACATAGATGTACCGATTTCGGTATGGAAAACGAGCTGTATTTTGGCGATGGTGTTGTAACTGGTTATGGCACAATTGATGGGAGATTGGTTTATGTTTTTGCACAAGATTTTACTGTTTTTGGCGGAGCTCTTTCTGAAACACACGCAGAAAAAATTTGCAAAATTATGGATCAGGCAGTAAAAGTTGGAGCTCCAATAATTGGTTTAAACGACTCAGGTGGCGCAAGGATTCAAGAGGGAGTTCGGTCATTGGGTGGTTATGCAGATATATTTTTCAGAAATGTGCAAGCATCTGGAGTTATTCCTCAACTTTCGGCAATTATGGGACCTTGTGCAGGTGGCGCAGTATATTCCCCAGCGATGACCGACTTTACTTTAATGGTTGAAAATACCAGTTATATGTTTGTAACCGGACCAAATGTTGTGAAAACAGTTACAAATGAAGATGTTACTTCTGAAGAATTAGGTGGTGCAAGTACACATTCTACTAAATCTGGCGTTACTCATATCACCTCAGCAAATGATATTCAGTGCCTAGAAGACGTGAAGAAATTATTAAGTTACCTACCACAAAACAACCGAGAAACAACCAAAAAATTACCATATAAAATTGGTGAAGAATTACGTTTGAATCTTGAAAATATTATTCCTGAAAACCCAAATAAACCTTATGATATGCATGAAGTTATCAAAGGTATTATTGATGAAGATTCCTTCTTTGAAATACATAAAGATTTCGCAGAAAATATTATAGTTGGTTTTGCTAGAATTGCCGGAAGAAGTATTGGTATTGTTGCAAACCAACCAATGCATTTAGCAGGGTGTTTAGATGTGAAAAGCTCTGTAAAAGGTGCTCGTTTCACACGTTTTTGCGATTGTTTTAATATTCCTTTATTAGTATTGGTAGATGTTCCTGGATTTTTACCTGGAACTGATCAAGAATGGAATGCAATTATTACCAATGGCGCTAAATTATTATACGCTTTAAGTGAAGCTACCGTGCCAAGAGTTACTGTAATTACAAGAAAAGCTTACGGTGGTGCTTATGACGTTATGAATTCAAAACATATTGGAGCTGATATGAATTTTGCCTGGCCAACTGCTGAAATTGCAGTAATGGGTGCAAAAGGAGCTGCTGAAATCATATTTAAAAATGAAATTAAAGCAGCAGAAAATCCAGAAGCCAAGTGGAAAGAAAAAGAAGCGGAATATGCCTTTAAATTTGCTGACCCTTATAGAGCAGCAAGGCGTGGTTTTATTGATGAAGTAATTTATCCTAAAAACACAAGAAGAAAATTAATAAAAGCTTTCCAAATGTTGGAAGGGAAGGAAGTTATTCGCCCTAATAGAAAGCACGGAAATATTCCTCTGTAGGACATTTATTTTCATAAAAGCGGCAAAAAAAACACCAAATAAAATTAATTCTTAAAAACAGCCTTTAGAATAATATATTTGGTGGCAATTTCTCATTTTTTTTCCCAACAAAAGTTATTAAAGGTTTTGAATAATAATTTTCCCTTTTCCAGAAACGCAATAAAAAATCAATATCATTTAAATATTTTTTACCAATACCTTCTTTAAAAAAAGGCAATTCTTTTTTGCAATTATCAATACAGTATTTTGCCAACTCTGTTGATTGTTCTTCCGACATCAACAAATGCAAAATATCATCCATACTTTCATTTTTATTATAAAAAATATTGTTCTTTAAAGGGAAGGCATTATTAATGCCTAGAGCGATTTCAACACCGCTGTTTGGATTAAAGAACAACAATGCTGCCTCAGAAGTTTCCTCAAAATCAAATTCTTTGTCATTATTATTTCCAAAATAACCGTCTTTTTTCACCCTATTTTTAGCCTCCTCTATTTCTTTTTCAGACAAATTTAAAAAATTGTTGTAGTACTCAAAAAATTTCTTGTTAAAATCATGAATTTTGTCAGATTTGACAAAAGCAATAGGAGAGCCATTATTAAAAGACTGGAAAGCGTTAAATTGTTTCTGAAGCATTTCAATTGTCTCCTCTTCATTATAATCTAAAAAGTTTACTTCCATTCTGCTTTTAAGAGAGTTTTTTTCGTCTAAAACCAAATCTGCATTAAAATCTAGTTGGAAATATATGCCAGAAAACCACCATTCATTTTTCCATTGTACAATACCAATATAAATTATTGTATTTACTTTTTTTAATTCTGAATAGCCATCAAAAGATTTTTTAGTTAATTCAAATCTCTTTCCAGAAGCAATATGTTCTAAAAATATATCATCTTCATCTTGTCCTTTATAAAAAAAGTAACCCTCAATTTTTTGGGACATGTTAAGTAAATCAGCACTTAAAGGATGCTCTTTCTCTATTATTTCTGCGCCCCATTCCTTTCCTTTCAAGCTTAATAATCGCGTGCAATTTTCATGTACGGAAGCATCTCTATTTTGTTGGATATATGTTAATAAATCCTCACCACCATCTTCAATTATTTCCAGTTCTTGCTTTTGCAATCTCAAATTTGTATCCGGAAAAAACAGATATGTTCTAAAAAGAACCGTATCAATAAAATTACGCACTTTATAGAAATCATTTTCATTCTCTTTGATTTGGTAAAATGATTTTATGTATTCGTTTTCGGGGGCATACTCGTACTCTTCTTCCAGTATTAGCATAACTTTTGAAGCAATATATATAATAAAATCATTGTACGGACTTATAAACTTTTCCCCTTGGATTGTGTTTAAAAAATACCAAATTAAAAAAGAAACATCCTGTTCATTAATTTCATTTTCATAATATTCGCCCGTATCATAAAATGGGAGTTTCTTTTTATAAAGTTTCGTGTGATAATTTATAAATGAGTTCCAAATATTTGTTTCAGAAATTATGTCTTCAAAATATGAAGTTAAAAAACAGGACAATATATCAATCTCATTTTTATCTAAATAAGCCATTAAAACCAAAGAATCCGATGCTGTTAATATTTTTTTTATGTCATTCGACAATTTAAGATAATAGCTATCTGTTAGTGTTTGAGTTTTGTATGGTTTTAGCGCTAACCATTGCTTGATGTATATTCTTTTTTTCATTTCTGTTTCAATGCTATTAAGCTATTTTCACACTCTTGATTAAAGTTTCTAAACATTTTGATAATGCTGATTTAGAGGAATGTTCTTTACTGCTTATTCCCTGTTTAACATTACATTTTATTAGAAATCCTAAAACTCTTAAATAAAAACGTGGTAGTTGTAAACAGTATATGTTTTTAATAAAAAGGACAATCAGAAAACTTTTTATACTATTTCAGCAGACAATCCTTTGGTTAATAACATTGTACAACGCGGTTTTAAATCGTTATACTCGCCTGTTTTTACCGTACATTTGCCTTTATAATGCACCAAAATAGCACATTGTTCAGCTTGTTCTAGGGTATGATCGCAAATATCTATCAGGGAATCAATCACATGGTCAAAAGTATTTACATCATCATTAAACAAGATAATCTCATTTAAATTGGTTTCTTTTTCCAACACATCAACATCCTCCTGTATTTTTTTCTTTGTATCCATACTGCAAAAATAATAATTATTTTTTATACTTCAAAGATACCCAATTATTTCGCTCAATTATTTTATCTAATGTTAAACCGTATTTGGAAACTTCAGCATCTATTATTGGTATATCCTCTTGGTAAAATCCACTAAACAAAATGGTGCCATTATCGTTTAAACAATTCATATACGACTTCATGTCATTCAGCAAAATGTTTCTATTGATGTTGGCGATAATTACATCAAACTTTTTATTAATTAAAAGCGAAGCGTCACCTTCAAAAACTGAAATATGTGTACACTTATTTCGCTCTACATTTTCCAAAGAATTTTCATAACACCAATTGTCAATATCAATAGCATCAATTGGTTGTGCTCCTTTCATTTCGGCAAAAATTGCTAAAATTCCTGTTCCACACCCCATATCCAATGTTTTTTTATTTGTTAAATCTAACTCCAACAAATGTTGAACCATCATATGTGTAGTTTCATGATGGCCTGTACCAAAACTCATTTTTGGTTCAATTACAATATCGTATTTTAAATTTGGGTTTTCGTGAAATGTAGCTCTAATACTCACCAAGTCATCTACTTGTATTGGGTTAAAGTTTTTTTCCCACTCACTATTCCAATTTGTTTGTTCAATAATTTCCTTTTCAAAAGAAATGGAGAACTCATCAGATTTTAATATAAAAATATCATCTAAAACGTGATCATTCCAATCTGTTTGCTGTATGTAAGCCACCACTCCATTTTCATTTTCAACAAAACTTTCAAACCCCGCTTCACCCAATTCAGCAATTAAAATTTCAGTCCCTGGATCTTTGGGTTCAACAGTAAAAGAGTATGAAATATAAATATTATCCATTAAATTGCATCAATTATAGCTTTAAAATCGTCTTTATTTAAGGCTGCTCCACCAATTAAACCACCATCAACATCAGGTTTTGAAAAAATTTCTTGAGCGTTTGAAGGTTTTACACTTCCACCATATAAAATAGAAACGTTTTCCGAAAGTTTTTCATCATATTTATCCGCCACAATTTTTCTAATAAATGCATGCATTTCTTGTGCTTGCTCGGGAGAAGCTGTTTCACCTGTGCCTATTGCCCAAACTGGTTCGTACGCTAAAATGATACGATCCCATGCGCTAGCTTCTAAATGGAATAAGCCATTTTTAATTTGGGTCTCAACAACTTTAAAATGATTATTTGCTTTTCTATCAGCCAATACTTCACCAAAACAAAAAATGATTTCTAACTTATTTTCTAAAGCAGTATTCACTTTTTCAGCTAAAATTGCATCTGTTTCTCCAAAATATTCACGTCTTTCAGAATGGCCTAATATCACAATTTTCACACCAACAGATTTTAGCATTTCAGCAGAAATTTCTCCAGTAAAAGCACCGTTTTTTGCTTGATGCATATTTTGAGCAGCAACTTCAACCTTAGTGCCTTTTGCTTTTTTTGCAACTTTTTCCAAACTCACAAAAGTTGGTGCAACTATAACTCTTGTGTTTTTAAGAGGCTTTCTTTTTATACTTTTTGCAATTTGCTTCACTAATAATTTAGACGCTGCCAAATCGTTATTCATTTTCCAGTTTCCTGCTACTACTTTTGCTCTCATTTTATCTTTATTTATTTTCTTCAAAAATAACTATTTTAATACTCATTTAATAATACATCCCAAATTTATGGCGAATTCGTTTTCGTAGTTATCATTATTTCACCCTAATTTTAGGATCTAGCATTCCATAAATAATATCGACCAAAATGTTGATAATAATAAACATGGTTGCAATTACCAAAACACTTCCCATTATTATAGGCAGATCCAACGTATTTAATGCGTTTACAATTTCTTTTCCTAAACCGTTCCAATTAAAAATATACTCAACAAAAACAGCACCTGCCAACATAGAAGCAAACCATCCTGAAACTGCCGTAACCACGGGATTTAAAGAGTTTTTTATAGCGTGTGTTTTTATGACTCTATAGGTTGAAAGACCTTTTGCTTTTGCGGTTCTTATATAATCTTGACTTAAAACTTCAAGTAATGAATTTCTCATTAATTGAATTACAACTGCCAAAGGTCTTATTCCTAAAACAACTGCAGGAAGTATTAAATTTTTCCATTGAATGGAAATTTTTTCTCCAAAATCATCTACTTCATACAAACTTCCAGTCATATTTAAATTGGTGTATTTATGAAGTAAAAACCCAAAAAACCAAGCAAATAAAATAGCCGAAAAAAATGATGGAACACTCATTCCCAACGTACTGATAATTGAAATAATCCGATCAAAAAAAGTATCTTTATACAAGGCAGAAAGTATTCCGAAAAATATTCCAATAATAATGGCAATTGTAATTGCAGAAACTGCTAAAACAGCAGTGTTTGGTAGTGTTTCAGTAATAACTTCAGAAACATTTTTATCATTTTTTTGAAAAGATTTTCTTAAATATGGGAATTTTAAAACAAGTGTTATTTCATCATTGGTAAACAATTCATGATATGAAAATTTATCTTTGGTTAAATAAGTGTAACTCTCAATAGCATTACTATGTAAAGAAATTGGTGATAAATCATTTAAATAATAAAAGTATTGAGTTGTAATTGGCTGATCAAAACCATATTTTTTTCGAATATTTTGAAGTTGTTCGCTATCTTCTCTTTGATCTAACATCATACGTGCAGGATCTCCCGGCAAAATATTAAATAGAAAAAAAATAACAGTTACTACTCCCAAAAGCGTTAGTAAACCGTAAAATATTTTATTTAAAATATAACTTAGCAAAGTAGATTAATTGAAAAACAAATATAACTTAAAGTATTAAAATTACTACTTTTGCTTAATTCTTTATTTGAACTTATGACTAAACAGGAGCTTATTAATCAAATTCAACAGAAAAAATCATTTTTATGTATTGGTTTAGATGTTGATTTAACAAAAATTCCAATCCATTTATTAACGGAAGAAGATCCTATTTTTGAGTTCAACAAACAAATCATAGATGCCACACACCAATATGCTGTTGCCTACAAACCCAATACCGCTTTTTATGAAGCTTATGGAATTAAAGGGTGGATGGCTTTGGAAAAAACTATCAATTATATCAATGAAAATTATCCAGAAATTTTTACCATTGCTGATGCCAAACGTGGAGATATTGGCAATACTTCTACTATGTATGCCAAAGCGTTTTTTGAAGATTTAAATTTTGATTCGGTTACTGTTGCACCTTATATGGGAAGTGACTCTGTGGAACCTTTTTTAGCTTTTAAGAATAAAACAACCATTTTACTCGCTTTAACTTCAAATAAAGGTGGTCTAGATTTTCAAGGTTTGAAAACTGAAAATGAAGAAGTTTATAAAGAAGTTTTAAAAACAGCTCTGACTTGGAAAAATTCAGAAAATTTAATGTTTGTTGTAGGTGCTACAAAAGATGAATATTTTGAAGAAATCAGAAAAATAGTTCCAAATCACTTTTTATTAGTTCCAGGTATTGGAGCACAAGGCGGAAACTTACAAGATGTTTGTAAATACGGATTAAATAAAGATTGTGGCTTATTGATTAATTCTTCAAGAGGAATTATTTATGCTGGAAAAGGAAAAGATTTTGCAATTAAGGCGCAATTGGAAGCCTTGAAATTGCAACAGGAAATGGCGCAGATTTTAAGTAAATAGAAAAAATTAGGCAATTAGCCGATTAGCCAATTTAAAAAGTTCAATTTAGAAGTGAGAAAAAACAGAAAAGAAGAACAAAAGGATTTAGGAATTTATGACTTAATTTTATAATGAAAATAATTAAAGATCAATTAGGAAGAGAAATTACTTTAAAATCTACTCCAAAAAGAATTATTTCATTAGTGCCTTCTCAAACTGAATTATTATGTGATTTAGCATTGGAAAATGAACTTGTGGGTATCACTAAATTCTGTGTTCATCCATATCATTTAAAATCTACAAAAACCATAGTTGGTGGGACAAAAAAAGTTGATTTTGACAAAATTAAAGCACTAAATCCAGATTTTATTCTCTGTAATAAAGAAGAAAATACTTATGATTTTCTTCCTGAATTAGAAAAAATTGCACCTACATATTTTTCAGATGTTACCACAATTCAAGATTCAATTGATTTAATTTTACCCCTAGGGTCTATTTTTAACAGAAGAACTGAAAGCGATAATTTAGCTCATAAAATAGCCTACAAACTTGCTGATTTTAAACATTATATTAAAGATAAACCCATACGGAAAGTTGCCTATTTTATTTGGGCTAAACCTTGGATGGTTGCAGGAAACAACACCTATATAAATGAAATGTTAAAGCTAAATAAGTTTGAGAATATTTATGCGACTATGAGTCGATATCCAAAAATAGAAATTAGTAGAATTCGAAATGAAGGAGATCCTGAAGTTGTAATTTTATCTTCTGAACCCTTCCCTTTTAAAGATGAACATGCCATGGAAATTAGCACCTATACAAATCGCTCAATTACTGTTTTTGCTGATGGCGAACTATTTAGTTGGCACGGTTCAAGATTACTGTTAGCTTTTGATTATTTCAAAGAATTGCACAAAAAATTAGAAAGTCATTTTTAACTAATGGCTAATGGTTTTAGGTTTTAGGTTATAAGTTTTAAGCTATAAGTTTTAAGTTATAAGTTTTAGGTGTTTATTAATTATTTGACTATTGCCTACTGACCATTGCCTATTGGAAAAATATAATTAATCTTGCAAAGCAAATACCCTTTTTAATAATTCAGAAGTTCGTTTACTAAAATTTGCTCGTATATCTTTTTCTTCCACCTCTACCATTGTAAAAACACCCTTTAAAGCTTCTCTTGTTACATAATCCGTTAAATCTGGATTTACATTGGTGGTTAACGGCAAATTATTGTATCTCGTAATTAAGTCTGTCCAAATTTTATCGGCACCCACTTTTTTAAATGAATTGTTTATGATCGGATTAAACTTTTGATACAACGCTGCTGAAGTTTCAGTTTTCAAATATAGCGTAGCAGAATTTTTATCGCCTAACAAAATATTTTTAGCATCCGTAAAAGTCATTCCTTTTATGGCATCAACAAAAATTGGAATCGCTTCTCCAACAGCATCTTCAGCAGCTCTATTCAATACTTTTAATCCTTCATCTGCTAATTTTGACAGGCCTATACTTCTCAACGTATTATCAACTTTTTGCAATTCTTCAGGAAGTAAAATTTTAACCATTTCATTTTTAAAAAAACCATCTTCAACGGCTAATTTAGTAACCTGGTTTGTAATCCCGTTATTCAAAGCTTCTTTTAAACCACCCGCAATTTGATCGTTTGTTATACCCCCATTTGGCAATTGATTAACTACTTGTTGTAATTCCGAACAGGCAGAAAGTTGAAAAATAACGACTAGTAATATTATATTTTTTAACATTTTAAAATTTTTAATTAATTAATATTGTGACATTTATAACTCAAAACTATCTGTTTTTTTGTTATATTTATAGGGACAATGTTTACAACCATTTTTGCAGCAATATCCTCTTTTTAAATGATACTTTTCTGTAAAAACTCGGTATCCTTCTTCAGATAGATAAAAATCTTCTGATGTTAATTTTGAATCGCTAATACTTGACATAATTTTTACAAAAATAGCTATTTTATTTTTTATTGAATTTTAACTTTTAAATCATACCAAATTAATTAAAAAAAATACTTCAATGTATTAAATAATAAATCATTATAATTTTTATTTATTTAAATATAAAAACTATCGATTTTGATTATAATAAAAATACATCTACTTTTATAAAAATAAAAAAATAGAAACAATATGGATAATTCAAAAAAAGGAAAATGCCCCGTAATGCACGGAGCTAACACAGAGACTAGTAATTCTGTTATGGACTGGTGGCCAAAAGCGCTCAATCTAGATATCTTACACCAACATGACGCGAAAACCAATCCGCTAGGGCATGACTTCAATTACAAGGAAGAATTTAAAAAATTAGATTTAGAAGCATTGAAAAATGACTTAAAAAAATTGATGACTGAAAGCCAAGATTGGTGGCCAGCCGACTGGGGACACTACGGAGGTTTAATGATCCGCATGGCTTGGCATTCAGCAGGTACATATCGAATAGCAGACGGACGAGGCGGAAGCGGAACCGGAAATCAACGCTTTGCCCCTCTTAACAGTTGGCCGGACAATGCCAATCTGGATAAAGCGCGCAGATTGTTATGGCCAATCAAGAAAAAATACGGAAATAAGATTTCATGGGCTGATTTGTTTATCCTTGCTGGAAATATGGCTTACGAGTCTATGGGACTCAAAACATTTGGTTTTGCAGGGGGACGCGAAGATATTTGGCATCCTGAAAAAGACATTAATTGGGGAACTGAGAAAAAATGGCTTGCAGCAACCAAAAATCGTTATACAAACGAATTGGATCGTGAGTCTCTGGAAAATCCATTAGCCGCTGTTCAAATGGGATTGATTTATGTAAACCCTGAGGGAGTGGACGGAAAACCCGACCCACTAAAAACTGCTCATGACGTGCGAACTACATTCAAACGTATGGCTATGAATGATGAGGAAACGGTTGCATTAACTGCCGGTGGACATACCGTAGGTAAGGCACATGGAAATGGAGACGCCAAGCTTTTAGGCGAAAGTCCCGAAGGCGAAGATGTCCATCAACAAGGTTTTGGTTGGATGAATCCTCAAGGAAAGGGAAATGCAGAAGATACCGTTACAAGTGGATTAGAAGGAGCATGGACAACAAATCCAACAAAATGGGATCACGGATATTTCTATTTATTGATGAATTACGAATGGGAACTAAAAAAGAGCCCGGCAGGAGCATCGCAATGGGAGCCTGTTAATATCAAAGAAGATGACAAACCTATTGATGCCCATAAACCCAACAAGCGCCAAAATCCTATAATGACAGATGCAGATATGGCGATGATAAAAGATCCGGAATACCGCAAAATATCTGAGCGTTTTTACAAAGACCCTGAGTATTTTACACAGGTATTCGCAAGGGCATGGTTCAAACTAACGCATCGTGATTTAGGCCCAAAAAGCCGTTACCTTGGTGCAGACAGTCCTAAAGAAGATTTGATTTGGCAAGACCCAATACCAACTGTTAATTACACTTTGTCAGACGGAGAAATTCAAGAATTAAAAGAAAAATTATTGAACAGCGGTTTAACCAAAACGGAATTAATCAATACTGCTTGGGATAGTGCAAGGACTTTCAGAAGTTCAGACTTTAGAGGAGGAGCTAATGGTGCCCGTCTTCGTTTAGTCCCACAAAAAAATTGGGAAGGAAACGAAACGAAACGCTTGGAAAAAGTATTGAAGAAACTCACAGAAATACAAGCTGGTTTTTCGAAAAAGGTCAGTATTGCAGATTTAATAGTATTAGGAGGTAGCGCGGCAGTTGAAAAAGCAGCTCATGAAGCAGGCGTTAAGATTTCTGTTCCCTTCTTCGCAGGTCGTGGAGATGCAACAGCGGAAATGACGGACGCTGAATCGTTTGATGTTTTAGAGCCCATTCATGATGGCTATAGAAATTGGCTGAAAAAGGACTATGATTTAAAACCGGAAGAACTTCTTTTGGACAGAACACAACTCATGGGCTTGACTGCTCCTGAAATGACTGTTTTGATTGGTGGTATGAGAGTGTTAGGAACAAATTATGGAGAAAGCAAACATGGAGTATTTACAGATAGAGAAGGTGTGCTAAGCAATGACTTCTTTGTAAACCTTACGGATATGAAATACTCTTGGAAGCCAGTTGATAATAATTTATTCAATATTGTTGACAGAAAAACAGGAGCAGTAAAATGGACGGCAACACGGGTTGACTTGGTTCTTGGTTCAAATTCAATATTGCGTGCTTATGCAGAGGTTTATGCTCAGGACGACAACAAAGAAAAATTTGTGAAAGATTTTATAAAAGCATGGGTAAAAGTTATGAATGCAGACCGTTTTGATTTGAAATAATTACTTTCAAAACAAATTATCCCAGACTTCTACGGCGGCTACATAAAAGTGGCGGTGAAGTGCTTAAATAAAGCTTAGTGCATATAGACTGTTTAGTTTTACAAATAGCCACCTTCTGATAGCCGTAAAATGAAAATGATGATGATCATTTCACATAACCAGAAAACCTATTTAAAATAATAACTAAAGAAGCAGAAGCAAACATTATAAGCAATATTGTTGGGGTGATGAATAGAATTAGTGGACCTAAAAAAGATAAAACTGTAAATCATCAACTTTATCTTTGGTTTAGAGTTGATTCACAATTAGGAGCTGGAATTGCAATAGATCCTTAATTATTAAAATAATAATATTAATTGATGGAATCCTCATTATTAAAATGTGTTTTTATAGCAAGCAAAAAATATAAAATATCATTACTCATTTCGCATAATGAGGCTTCCACTTTATGCAACTTTATAGAATCAATCATAAATACTAATGTATTGGTATTAAACACTAATATCGGTTTAGAAATTTATTACAATTCCACCATAGATTATACAATTTTAATTGCCAATTCATTTCTATTAATTGCATCCAAACAAGGAAAAGAAGCTAAAGAATATCGAATTGTATCTTTTAATACATTCCCAGATTTAAAAGATGGTATTCAGCAAATGCTTGTTAGATTTTCTTCAATGCCATTAGCTTTTACATGCTATTTAGAGAATCTGTTTTATCAACTAAACATAAATTACAAAAAAAACAATCAACTGATTGCAATACTTTTTTCTATTTGGGAACAAATTTTAAATTCTCTAGTCTCAAATAAATTAATTGATACTAGTTTTTATCAATTCAAAAAATCAATAATAAAATTTAATATAAAAAACACAAGTGACCATATATTAAAAGAACTAATTACAAATGCAATTAGTTCTTTACGGCAAAACTAACAGTAAGTTACAATAAGAATTTTAAAGTTGCACTATTTTCTTTCTGGAGGATATTTTGCCATAATTTGAGTCACTAAGTTTTTAATCCTTTCTTCCTTTTTAGTAACATTTCCTGATGTATTTAACGCACCACTCCCAATACCTTGCCAGGCCAATTCTTTTTTATGAGCATCTATTAGATCAATGAACAAGGTTCCTTCTGTATATTCTGAAACTTGAACTCCATAATTAGGACCATAATACCATGGATACCACCCATAATATCCCCCATAACCATAACCATAACCATAATAATCATTATAAATATTAATCTTTTTTCGAGCCTTTGTAAAAATATTTACCAACAAATCAGGGGTATCCGACTTTGTCAAACCTTTAGCTAGTAACTCATTTTCAACACCTTTTAATATTCTTCTTTTATCTAGGTCAGAAATTTCAACTTTGTCAATTCCTTTTTTGTAAAAAGCAAAAGTTTTGTATTTAGAAAAATCTGTTTTGGTATCATAATCAGAAGTAACTCTAACTGAGCTACAAGATGCTACTAAAAAAAGTAACACAAGTGGAAGTAATTTTAAGGCTTTCATTTGAATAAATTTTTAAATTAAAACAAATTATGAAATAATGAATCATCAACTAAATTTGGAATGGTTACTTTTAATTTTGGTTCAACTTCCATTGCTCTTTTAATTGCAAATGTTGCACCTTCATTTCTTGCCCAATTTCTTCTGGATATTCCATTATTAACATCCCAAAAAAGCATACTTTTTAAACGCTTTTTTGCTTCTATACTACCATCAAGAACCATACCAAAACCGCCATTTATAACCTCTCCCCAACCTACTCCACCACCATTGTGAATAGATACCCACGTTGCTCCTCTAAAGCTATCACCAATCACATTTTGTATTGCCATATCAGCTGTAAATTGAGATCCATCATATATATTTGAAGTTTCTCTATATGGCGAATCTGTTCCCGAAACATCGTGATGATCTCTTCCTAACACAATTGGTGCAGAAATTTCTTCATTTTTAATGGCATCGTTAAAAGCTTCAGCAATTTTCATTCTACCTTCAGCATCTGCATATAAAATGCGTGCTTGTGAACCAACAACCAATTTATTTTCTTGAGCACCTTTAATCCATTGAATATTATCAGCCATTTGTTGCTGAATTTCATTTGGAGAATTTTTCATTAATTCTTCTAAAACATCACAGGCAATTTTATCTGTTTTTTCTAAATCCGAAGGATTTGCACTTGTACACACCCAACGGAAAGGTCCAAAACCATAATCAAAACACATTGGCCCCATAATATCTTGAACATAAGAAGGGTAAGCCCATCTCTCGGTCTCTTCCCCAAGGGAAGAGAGGGTTTCAATGTTACAAAAATTACCTTTTGAATCTTTGTAAATTTCTGCTCCTGCTCTACTTGCTTCTAATAAAAACGCATTACCATAATCGAAAAAATAGGTTCCTTTTGCAGTATGTTTGTTAATGGCTGTTGTTTGTCTTCTTAAACTTTCCTGTACTTTTTCTTTAAACATTTCAGGATGAGTTGCCATCATTTCATTAGCATCTTCAAACGAAATTCCAACCGGATAATAACCTCCTGCATACGGATTATGCAATGATGTTTGGTCGGAACCTAAATCGATATATACATTTTCTTCAGCAAATTTTTCCCAAACCTCTACAATATTTCCTAAATAAGCAATTGAAACAACTTCCTTATTTTTTTTCGCTTGATTTACTCTTGAAACCAATTCATTTAAATCGGTTATTTTTTCATCAATCCAACCTTGTGACAAACGTATTTCTGTAATTTTTGGATTTACCTCTGCACAAACAGTGATACAACCAGCAATATTTCCAGCCTTGGGTTGTGCGCCACTCATACCACCTAAACCTGAGGTGAGAAATAATTTACCAGCTAAATCTTCATTATTTTTAGCTATTTTTCTTCCAGCGTTTAACACTGTGATTGTTGTTCCATGCACAATTCCTTGCGGGCCAATATACATATAACTTCCTGCTGTCATTTGTCCATATTGTGTTACTCCCAATGCATTGTATTTTTCCCAATCGTCTTGTTTGCTGTAATTTGGAATCATCATACCGTTGGTAACCACAACTCTTGGCGCATTTTTGTGTGAAGGGAATAAACCCATTGGATGCCCTGAATAAATGGCCAAAGTTTGATCATCAGCCATTTCACTTAAATAGTGCATCGTTAGTAAATACTGAGCCCAATTTTGAAAAACAGCTCCGTTTCCACCATATGTAATCAACTCATGAGGATGTTGTGCCACAGCATAATCCAAATTATTTTGAATCATATGCATAATTGCTTTTGCTTGCTCACATTTTCCAGGATATTCATTTATTGGTCGCGCATACATTTTATAATCTGGTCTAAAACGATACATGTAAATTCGTCCATATTCTTTTAACTCTTCTGCAAACTCTTTGGCTAAAACAGCATGATGAATTTTATCAAAATAACGCAAGGCATTTCTTATTGCCAATTCTTTTTCCGATTTCGACAATATATCTTTACGTTTTGGTGCGTGATTCAGTGCTGTGTTATACGCTTTTTTTGAAGGAATCTCTAAAGGAATTCCTTGTTTAATTTGATCTTGAAAAGTCATGTTTTTTATATTCTAATTTTCTGGAAATATTACTTCCTTTACTTATCTGATATTTTTTTTGACTACACCTTTTAGATATATTTGATTAAAAAGTGGCATCTTTATCTTAATCAACAAATATAATTTAAATTGGTTTGATTTTTGAATAATGCACAATAGATTATGATTGTTATATTAAAATATTTAATTCCAAATTCCTATAGTGGTCTTGCAATTTATCCTTTTATATTTTTAAAAGAAAAAAGTTTAGAGGATAACAAAGTCCTTCTTAACCACGAAAGAATCCATTTACAACAGCAAAATGAATTGTTATGGGTTTTCTTTTTTGTTTGGTATTTTATTGAATTTTTGATACTTCTTTTAAAATTTAAAAACAGAAATAAAGCCTATAAAAATATTAGTTTTGAAAAAGAAGCTTATAAAAATGAAGAAAACTTACTGTATTTAAATCATAGAAAATTTTATTCATTTTTAAAATACCTAATAATTTAAGGTACGTTTTAACCCAATTTAGTTCGTTAAATTAAAATTCAAAATTCATTACAAAAAAGTATAACATCTATTATTACAAAATACTTACTAAATTTAATTAAATTGCGGGACTAGAATTAAACTTTTTTATGGAGCAAATTACACCTTATAAACCAAAAAATAAAGTACGAATTGTAACTGCAGCATCCCTTTTTGATGGACACGATGCCGCTATTAATATCATGCGAAGAATTATTCAAGCAACAGGTGTTGAAGTTATTCATTTAGGTCATGACAGAAGCGTTGAAGAAGTGGTTAACTGCGCTATTCAAGAAGATGCAAATGCCATTGCCATGACTTCTTACCAAGGTGGTCATAATGAGTATTTTAAATATATGTGTGATTTATTGAGAGAGAAAGGTGCATCTCATATTAAAATATTTGGTGGCGGTGGCGGTGTAATTCTTCCTTCAGAAATTAAAGATTTAATAGAATATGGAGTCACACGTATTTATGCTCCAGATGACGGAAGGCGAATGGGATTACAAGGAATGATAAATGATATGATTGAGCAATGTGATTTTCCTGTCCCTTCCTTAATAATTCCCAAGGGTAAGGAAATAATTGATAACTTAAAAAGTAAAAATATAAATACCATTGCGCGTTTAATTTCAATTGCTGAAAATAGACACGAAGAATTTCAACAACTATTTTCTCCTTTAAAGAAATTAGATAGTAAAATCCCTGTTTTAGGAATAACTGGTACTGGCGGTTCTGGAAAATCTTCTACAGTAGACGAATTGGTGAGACGGTATTTAATTGATTTTCCGTTGAAAACCATCGCAATAGTTTCTGTTGATCCTTCAAAAAAGAAAACGGGAGGTGCTCTATTGGGAGATAGAATTAGAATGAATGCTATTAAAAGTGAGCGTGTTTATATGCGCTCCTTAGCAACACGTCAATCTAATTTGGCTTTATCAAAACATGTAAGCGATGCTATTGCTATTTTAAAAGTTGCTGGTTACGATTTGGTAATTTTAGAAACTTCGGGAATTGGACAAAGCGATACGGAGATTATTGACCATTCTGATGTTTCTTTGTATGTAATGACTCCTGAATATGGTGCAGCAACGCAATTGGAAAAAATTGATATGATTGATTTTGCCGATGTAATTGCACTCAATAAATTTGATAAACGTGGTGCTTTAGACGCCTTGCGTGATGTTAAAAAACAATACCAGCGTAATCATAATTTATGGGATTCTAATGTTGATTCAATGCCTGTTTATGGTACAATTGCTTCACAATTTAACGATCCTGGTACAAATGAATTGTACAGCGTTTTAATGAAAAAACTCGATGAAAAAACAGGGACTAATTTCAAAAGCACTTTTGAAGTTTCTGATGCAATGAGTGAAAAACAATTTATAATTCCACCAAATAGAACGCGTTACTTATCTGAAATAACTGAAAATAATAGAGCGTATAGCAAAGCTAGTAGCACACAAAAAGAAGTTGCACAAAAATTATATGGTATTTATAAAACTATAGAAACTATCACAGGTGTCAAACTGAGCCTGTCGAAGTTTGGTATAGAAAAAGAAAGTCTTCGACAAGCTCAGACGGACAATAATAAAGACTTTTTAAAATTGTTAGTTTCTGAATTTGACCGTGTTAAAATGGATTTAAATCCGCATAACTGGAATCTTATTTTAAATTGGGAAACAAAAAAACAATCGTATAAAAACGAAATTTATTCCTATAAAGTTCGTGATAAAGAAATCTGTATAAAAACACATAGTGAATCACTTTCCCATATAAAGATTCCGAAAATAGCTTTACCAAAATATGAAGCTTGGGGAGATATATTATTTTGGTCTTTAGAAGAAAATGTTCCAGGTGAATTTCCTTATACTTCGGGCCTCTTCCCTTTTAAAAGAATGGGCGAAGATCCAACAAGAATGTTTGCAGGTGAAGGTGGACCAGAACGTACCAACAGACGTTTTCATTATGTTAGTTTAGGTTTACCCGCAAAACGGTTATCTACGGCTTTTGATTCCGTTACCTTATATGGAAACGACCCCGATATTCGACCTGATATTTACGGAAAAATTGGAAATGCAGGTGTCTCTATATGCTGTTTGGATGATGCTAAAAAATTGTATTCAGGATTTGATTTAACGGACCCAATGACCTCAGTTTCAATGACAATCAACGGCCCTGCTCCAATGATGTTGGCATTTTTTATGAATGCAGCCATTGATCAGGAATGTGAAAAATACATTATTGAGAATGGATTAGAAACAGCAATTGAAGAAAAAATAAAAGCCATTTACACTAAAAAAGGTGTTGACAGACCAAAATATCAAGGTGAATTGCCTGAAGGAAACAACGGATTAGGATTACTGCTTTTAGGTGTTACAGCCGATGAAGTTTTAACAAAAGAAGTATATCAAAAAATTAAAAACGAAACCATTGCTAACGTCCGTGGAACAGTTCAAGCAGATATTTTAAAAGAAGATCAGGCTCAAAATACATGTATTTTTTCAACTGAATTTGCTTTGCGTTTAATGGGCGATGTGCAAGAATATTTCATTAAAAATAATGTTCGTAATTTTTATTCGGTTTCTATTTCCGGATATCATATTGCGGAAGCTGGCGCAAATCCAATTTCCCAATTGGCTTTTACGTTAGCAAATGGATTTACCTATGTTGAGTATTATTTATCAAGAGGAATGGACATTGATAAATTTGGACCAAATTTATCCTTTTTCTTTTCAAATGGTGTTGATCCAGAATACGCAGTAATTGGTAGAGTTGCTCGTAAAATTTGGGCGAAAGCCATGAAAAATAAATACGGTGCAAATTCAAGAGCTCAAATGTTAAAATATCATATTCAAACATCTGGTAGAAGTTTACATGCCCAAGAAATTGATTTTAATGACATAAGAACAACGCTTCAGGCATTGTATGCTATTTACGATAATTGCAACAGTTTACATACCAATGCGTATGACGAAGCAATTACAACACCTACAGAAGAAAGCGTTAGAAGAGCTATGGCAATTCAGTTAATTATCAATAAAGAATTAGGTTTGGCAACTAATGAAAACCCTATTCAAGGATCCTTTATTATTGAAGAATTAACAGATTTGGTGGAAGAAGCAATTTATACTGAATTTGACCGAATTACAGAACGCGGTGGTGTTTTAGGAGCTATGGAAACGATGTATCAACGCAGTAAAATACAGGAAGAAAGTTTGTATTATGAAACCTTAAAACACAATGGTGAATTTCCAATTATTGGTGTAAATACTTTTTTAAGCAGTAAAGGTTCTCCAACAGTTTTACCTCAAGAAGTAATTAGAGCTACGGAAGAAGAAAAACAATATCAAATTACAGTTGTAAAAAATTTGAATACGGGAAACCACAGTACTGTTCTAAAACATGTTGAACTCTTGAAACAGAAATCTATCAACAATGAAAATATTTTTGAGCAATTAATGGAAGCTTGTAAAGTATGTTCTATTGGTCAAATTACTGAAGCTTTATTTGAAGTTGGTGGGCAATATAGAAGGAATATGTAAATTCCCATCCTTAATCCTTCCCAAGGGGAAGGAAATTGAAGTTTGCACTTCGACTCCACTCAGCGACCAATTTAAATTACCACTTGTTCATTATAGAATCTTAATTTCATAAAATACACAAACGGAGATTGACATAGTGCCTTTTGCCTAATTCCCCCTTCGGGGGTTAGGGGGATTTTAAATCAGTAAAGATTTTACGTAACGTCTGTGAATTTTTTTAAGAAGAATTAATTCTTTACGTAGCATTCGAACAAAATCTTTTCCTTGTATTCTGGCGTTCTCTAAATTCAAACAATCTTGGTATAATCCATCAATAAAATAGCGAAGTGATTTTGCGTATTTTAATTTTAAACTAGGGTTTTCTTGACTCTCAGTTTCCACTATTTTTGGAACCAACCCTAATGCATTCATTACTAGTCTATCAGCATATTTATCGCCCTTTTTGACAGAATTATACATGGCCAACATCGTTTTGTCATTTGTGATATAAGATGCTATATGACGAGACAAATTGAAAACATCCAACGATTTTTGGTAAATAACCAATTGATTTATATGTTGTTCTGAATAACTTGACATTAATTTTTTTGTTATTACACAAAATTAATCGGTAATTCAGTAATTCACATTTAATAATTAAAGTAATTATGTTAATTTCATTTAAATATTATTATTTTTACATCTTAACACTTAACATTATGAACATAGACCCTATCAATTGGAAAATATTAGAATGTTTGCAAAGAAATGCAAGACAGTCAAATACTGATATTGCTCGTATAGTTGGAATATCATCACCTGCAATTGCTGAACGTATCAGAAAAATGGAAGACTTGGGTATTATTGAAGGGTACAAAGCGAAAATTTCACATTTAGAAACAGGTCATCAATTAAAAGCAATCATAACTTTGCGTGTTTTTATGGGAAGATTAAAGCCATTCTTTGAAAAGGTAAAAGAATATAATGAAGTCATCAACTGCTACAGAATTACCGGTAACGAAAATATTATTTTAGAAGTTGTGCTAAAAAATCAAAAACATTTAGAACAATTTATAGATCAACTTATTAATTATGGTGAAACAAAAACGCATATTGTCTTATCTCAAGTAGTTGATAATAACCCTATTGTAAAAAAATAAAAGAGGCTGTCTAAAAAGTAATAAATTCGTCATTCTGAATTTATTTCAGAATCTCATCATACTGATTATCAATCATTATGTGAACCTGAAATCGAAGATTCAGCGTAGCTAAACAAGTTTAGGTTGACCAAATTTTTACATTTCAGATAATCTCTTCAACAAAATAATTTATTAATTCTAATTTGGAACATTCATTTGCCCTCCTAAAAATAAAGCATTTAAAAACAACCTGTTTGTAACATACCAAGCTCCTCTGAAATTTGGATTATCGGCAAATAGAATTACACGTCCTTTTCCTAATTTACTGACAATTAATGATGCAGAAGGTTTTAAAAAATCTTCTAAGTTTTTAGGAGAAATATACCCATCAATATGTGGGTTTTTGCTATACTTTGCAATTGTTGCATATGCATTTTTACTTGGAGCCAAAAACACTTCATTGTTTTTATACACAGGGAGTTTTGACGAACGGTAACCAAATCCTAGTGGGTGAGTTACATCTAAATCAACTTCAAAAATAGCTCCACCAATCTTTTCTCTTCCAATGTTTTCAGATGCATCAACATAAGGCAAACGAATTACTTCTTTTGATTTAGTGCTGTCTTTTTGTTTTTTTGTTAGATTTTCTTTCACTAATTTTTTATCAATAACCCATTTAGAAGCTCCCGCTATTGTAATTAAAGTATTCCCTTTGGATACCCATTCTTTAATATTTTTTATTTGAATGGAATCTAATTGTTGATAATTTCCTGAAACAAGTACAAGTGTATTATATTTTTCTAAAGGTGCATTTCTAAAATTTTGGATTGGCAACTTGGTAATTGGCATTTGCATTCTTGTATCTAATAAATGCCAAACTTCGCCTGCTTCACCCGAGCTAACACCATCTCCAATAATCATTAATGCTTTTGGCTTTGTTAAAACATTAAAATTGTTACTTCCTAAATCAATTCCTTTTTCACTAAATCCTGTTGAAACAGCATATATTGGTACCTGAAATTTTTCTTGCGCTTCTTTCAATATCTTAAATACTTCATCACTCTTCTTTTTCTGATTTACAACTGGAATTAACATACTTCCATAGTTGAAATTTTTAATTCCATTCGTAGTTTTTATTGTAAAAGGTTTAAATGCAGTAGCTGCCTTAATTCCTTTAGACTGCATATAATATAAAGCAGCAGGAGCGTTATAATCGTCCCAGTTTAAAATATATGCATAGTTACTTTGAGGTATTTTTTCTACTTCTACAACATTGTTTTTTGAACTAACTTCTTCACCTAAATTATAAGATTTTAATCCTTTAAAACTCATATTATAAAAATTAGCTAAACTCCAGGCAGAAGCATCATAAAATACACTATCTCTATATTTGTTATAAGTTTCAAACATAGATTGTACCATTCTTTTTTGAGGTTGCTTCACAGGAACTACATAGTTTTCTCCTTTTTTATAAACTTTTATTTTATGAATCAACAACTTATCAATAAAAGCTTTTGTTCTGTTTTTATCATATTCATCTCCAAATTCATAAGCAACTATGCTATTTTTTGAAGGCTGAGCAACTGCCGACTTAAAGAAATCTTGTTGATATTTTCTCAGAATTATTTTATTTTCAACAGCTGCTTTTACGGTTGCGATACTTGATAAATATTGATTTCTAATTGTAAAAGGAAATGTTATTTTGCCATACTCTGTATCTTGAATATGACCTCTTGAACTTCCTTGTTCAAAAAGCAAAGCCAAACCACCTTGTAAATCTGGATACGAAGAACCGTAACCTGGGTAAGTTCCATCAAAAGCTTCTTTAGTAAAATACAATGACCCAATTTCATCTAAAGCATTTGAAAAATAAGGTGCAAAAATGGTATTTAAGTCCTCATAATTTTCTTTTGGCATGATTGGATCCAAAGAACCGATATCTTTCATCGGCTCAAAAAAGTAACTGCTATTGGTTCCCATTTCGTGAAAATCGGTCACTACATTTGGATACCATTGATGATACCATTTTAATTTCCCTTGACTTTCAGGATTTACTGCTAAAAACCAATCTCTATTGAGGTCAAACCAATAATGATTTGTTCTTCCCCTTGGCCAACTTTCATTATGCTCGGCATCGTTCGAATCAGAAACTAACGGATTTGCTTTGTACTGATTTACCCAATTTGTATGTCTATCCCTTCCGTCAGGATTGATAGTTGGATCAACAAAAATGACAGCATTTTTTAAATAGTTCAAAATCTCTGGACTATTTGAAGCAACCAATGTATAAGCTATTAACATAGCTGCCTCAGAACTTGAAGGTTCATTTCCATGAACACCATAACCTAATTGGACAAATATTGGAACTTCATCATAATTTTTGACTAAACTATTTTCACTTGAAAAAGCCAAATGTTCTTGCTTAATCGTTTCTAGATTATTTAGATTTTCAGGATTAGAAATGGTCAAAATTACCAACTTTCTATTTTCATGAGTTTTCCCGTAAACTTCTATAGTTGCTCTATCTGATACCTCTGCTAACTTTACAAAATATGCAACTATTAAATCGTGTCTTGTATGTTGTTCACCTATTGGGTACCCCAAAAATGCTTCAGGAGTTGGTATTACATTATTAAAAGGAGCTTTGTTTTTAAAAAAATAATCTTGGGAAGATACTGTTGAAAAAGTAAGTAGACTTATAAAAAAAATAAAAAAATGTTGCTTAATTAGTTTCATATGAAAAGTTTAAAAGTTGATAGCTAAAAATAGGAAATAAAAGTTATATGCTAAGTAACAATAATTTCGAAGAAAAAAAATCAAATTTTACCTCTAATACACTCCACTTTATCAACTCATTTTTTAACCTTCCTTTTCAATAATCGATAATGCTAACCGAATTTTAAAATATTCAATTTCACCATTAAAATGATCGAAATACGGCTTTAAAGCTGGTGGGTTCTCTAGCTCATCTTTTGCTTTCCGAACCTTCTCAATTTCATTTTTAGTGACAAATTTATAAATATCAATATCTTTTCCATCAGTATATAATTTCGCCAAATGGGAAAATATAGTTGTTGATTTTAAATTGCGTTTTTCCACAATTTCATCTATTGAAAAACCCTCATTATAAAGTTCATACGTAACAAAATAAGTGTCTTCCTTTTTGGTTTTTTTAATTTTATCGCCCATAAACGAACTAATTTCAGCAATAAACTCATCGCCATAAACCTCTAATTTACGTTGTCCAACGCCACTTATTTCTAACAAATCGGCTTCACACATTGGGCGTGCTTTTTCCATTGCCTTTAAAGTTGCATCGCTAAAAACCAAATATGCAGGAATATTTTCTTCAACAGCTATTTTATGACGTAATTTTCGTAACCTTTCAAATAATGAATCTTTTTTAACTTTCGCAACTTTCTTTTCTTTTTGAACAATTGCTTGTTCTTGATAATTAACTGGAGTTGTTAAATAAACCTTTTCATTTTCAAACAAAACTTTTTTTGAAAAGGCTGTTAAACGCAATGCATTATTTTTATGAAACGCAATTTCACAATACCCTTGATTCATTAACTGAATAAGATATTGCTGCCAATCTCGCCAAGAAATATCGCTACCAATTCCATGTGATTTCAATTTATCGTATCCTTTATCTAAAATTGTAGCGTTATGTGCTCCTCTCAACACATCAATTACGGTTCCTATTGCTTCACTTTCAGTTAAACGTGTAATTACAGAAAGTGCTTTTTGAGCAATAATGGTTCCATCAAAAAACTGAGGTGGATTTTTACACACATCGCAATTTCCACAGTTAGTAGCCAATAATTCTCCAAAATAACTCAACAAAATTTTTCTTCGGCAAGTTGTAGCTTCCGAAAATTGTTTCATGCGTTCTAACTTTGCAATTTGAACATCTTCATTACTAGCGCCACTTGCAAATTTCCTGAGTTGAATTACATCTGCATAACTATGAAATAAAATGGCATTTGCTTTTAAATCGTCTCTTCCACAACGTCCAATTTCCTGATAATATCCTTCAATATTTTTGGGCATATTGTAATGAATTACCCAACGAACATTGGATTTATCGATTCCCATACCAAAAGCAATGGTTGCGCAAATAACCTGCACTTTATCGTAAATAAAATCTTCTTGCGTTTTTGTCCGTTCTATAAAATTAATACCTGCATGGTACGATGCAGCATTGATTCCGTTTTGTTTTAATTTAGCTGCTAATTCCTCGGTAGATTTCCGACTTAAACAATAAATAATACCCGCTTCATGAGGTTTTTTATTAATGAATTTAATAATTTGTGAAATCCGGTCATTTGCCGGGCGAACCTCTAATTCAATATTTTTTCTGTCGAAAGAAGATAGAAACTGGGTTGCTTTTGGAATATTTAACTGCTCTAAAATATCTTTCCTGGTAGCTTTGTCCGCCGTTGCAGTTAAAGCAATTATTGGTGTATTTGGTAATTGCTGTTTTAAAAAACCCAATTGTTGATAAGACGGACGAAAATCGTGTCCCCAAGAAGAAATACAATGTGCCTCGTCTATGGCAATACAGCTAATATATTCTTCGGTTAAAATAGGTGCTAATAACCCTAAACTTTCCGGAGCAACATATAATAATTTAATTTCCTTATTTGCTACTTTATCGAAAATGGCATTTTGTTCAAAAGTTTCCTGACTGCTATTGTAAAAATCGGCTGCAATTCCATTGGCATTTAATCCGTCTACCTGATCCTTCATTAATGCAATTAAAGGGGAAATTACCAACGTAATTCCTTCAAATAAAAGTGCTGGCAGTTGAAAACAAATAGATTTCCCTCCACCTGTTGGCATAATAACCAAATTGTCCTTTTTAGAAAGAACAGATGCTATAATTACTTGTTGCTGATCCTTAAAACTGTCGTACCCAAAATATTTTTTTAAGGTTGGTATTAATATTAATTGTGTTTCTTTTAATAGCATTTTTATTGTTGATTTAATCTTCTCTACAAAAGTAAGATTATTAAAAAGAACAATCTTTAACAATTTAAAACAAAAAAATCCGGCAAATACCGGACTCTTTCAATTCAAATTTTATTTAGTTTTATTTTTTATAAGCATCTGAATGCACATTTGCGACTGCTCTCCCAGATGGATCATTCATGTTTTTAAATGCTTCATCCCATTCCAATGCGATTTTTGTACTACAAGCTACTGAAGCTTCTTGTGGCACACTCCAAGCTGCCGTATCAGATGGGAAATGTTCTTTAAAAATTGAACGATAATAAAATTCTTCCTTATTGGATGGTGTTTGAATAGGAAACTTAAATTTTGCATTTGCCAATTGTTCGTCTGTAACTTCTAAGGCAACCATTTCTTTTAAGGTATCAATCCAACTGTAACCAACACCGTCAGAAAATTGTTCTTTTTGTCTCCAGGCAACACTTGCAGGCAAATAACTTTCAAAAGCTTTTCGAACAACCCATTTTTCCATACGTTCTCCATTAATCATTTTATCTTGTGGATTCATACGCATAGCAACATCCATAAATTCTTTATCTAAAAATGGAACGCGACCTTCAATTCCCCAAGCAGCTAAACTTTTGTTAGCTCTTAAACAATCATACATATGTAATTTACTTAATTTACGTACCGTTTCTTCGTGAAATTCTTTTGGGTTTGGTGCTTTATGAAAATATAAATAGCCACCAAAAAGCTCATCAGCGCCTTCACCTGAAAGCACCATTTTCACTCCCATAGATTTGATAACACGGGCCATTAAATACATAGGCGTTGAAGCCCTAATAGTTGTAATATCATATGTTTCAAGATTGTAAATAACATCTTTAATAGCGTCTAAACCTTCCTGAATGGTAAACTTAATTTCATGGTGCACCGTGCCAATATGATCTGCTACTAATCGTGCTGCAGCCAAATCAGGTGAACCTTCCAAACCTACAGAAAAAGAATGTAATTGTGGCCACCAAGCTGCTTGTGTATCATCAGATTCTATCCTTTTTTCTGCATATTTTTTTGCAATTGCAGAAGTTACTGAAGAATCTAATCCGCCTGAAAGTAAAACTCCATAAGGCACATCTGACATTAATTGACGGTGAACAGCAGCCTCTAAAGCATCGTGAATTTCATCAATACTTGTTTGATTTTCTTTTACGGCATCATAGTCCATCCAATCTCTACTGTACCATTTTGTTAGAATACCATCCTTACTTGATAAGAAATGCCCCGGAGGAAATAATTCAATTTTAGTACAAACACCTTCCAAAGCTTTTAATTCTGAAGCCACATAAAATGTTCCGTTTTGATCCCAGCCCATATATAAAGGAATAATTCCCATATGGTCGCGAGCAATAAAATATTCATCTTTAATGGCATCATACAAAGCAAAACCAAAAATTCCGTTCATTTCATCAATAAAACTAGTTCCTTTCTCTTTGTATAGGGCTAAAATAACTTCACAATCAGATTCTGTTTGAAAATTGTATTTCCCTTTAAATTGTTTGCGTAATTCTCTATGATTATAAATTTCACCATTTGCAGCCAATATCAACTTTTTATCTTCACTGAATAAAGGTTGTTTTCCAGAAACGGGGTCAACAATTGATAATCTTTCGTGAGATAAAATCGCTTTCTCATCAGCATAAATTCCACTCCAATCCGGACCACGATGACGAATTCTTTTCGACATTTCTAATATTTGAGGCCTTAAACTTTCCGATTTTTCTTTTAGATCGAATGCACAAACTATTCCACACATGTTTTTTATTTTATTATTAATTATAATGCAAATGTGCTATTTTAGTTTCTTTTGACAAATCATAATCAACATATTGATTATGATTTAAAACTATATGTTCATTATCTTACAATTTATGTAAGTGTATTCTTAAATATTGATTGATTTTATTCCTGTTTTAAATAAATTTAGAGTAAAACAGGGAAAGAAACAAAAACCAATCATATAATAATTACTTTAGCTTAAACTTAAATTTAATAACTAAATGATACAATTTACATTACTTTTTGCAAGTATTATGGGAGCTTCAGCCGTAATACTTGGAGCATTTGGCGCGCACGCATTAAAAAAAATCTTAAATGAAGAACAGTTAAAAAGTTTTGAAACTGGGGTTAAATACCAAATGTACCACGCCATTATGTTATTAATTATTGGATTCAACTTTGATTTAGAAGTTGCTTTAGAAAAATATATGGTGTACAGTTTTGCCATTGGAATTATTTTATTTTCTTTTAGTATTTATGGATTGGTTATTTCATCCGCAAAAAACAAAAAACTAACTTTCTTAGGACCTGTTACACCGCTTGGTGGATTGTTGTTAGTTTTCGGATGGTGTCTACTAACCTACTCCTTTTTAGATATGAATTATTAAATTTGCTTTCATTTCAATATTTCATTTAAAAATGAGGCTGCCTGAAAAGTCCATTTAATGTCATATTGAGCCTGGCGAAATATTTTAACTTATTGATAATCAATATAAACTTCGACAGGCTCAGTTTGACAAAACAAATTTTAAAAACTTTTCAAATATCCTCATCCATTTTTGTAGTTTTACAATGATACTAATCAATCTTTTATGAAAAAATACACTTTTAGAGTTCTATTCATTTTTGCATTAAGTGTTTCAATACTAAGTTGTAAAAAAGAAAATACAACTATTGAACAAAAAGAAAATTATGTTCAAGAGAATTATGATAAAACTGAGACGAATATAACCATGCGTGATGGTATTAAGTTATTTACAACGGTATATTCTCCAAAGGATAAAAGTGTAAGACACCCCATTTTATTAATGCGAACGCCTTATAGTTGTCAGCCTTATGGCGCTGATAAATTTAAAAATAGCATTGGTCCGAATAAGTATTTAATGGAAGAAGGAAATATTATAGTGTATCAAGATGTTCGTGGCAGGTGGATGAGTGAAGGAACCTATGATAATATGCGTGCATATATTCCAAATAAACATACTGAAAAGGATATTGATGAAAGTTCTGATACTTTTGACACCATAGATTGGTTGGTGAAAAATGTAGAAAATAACAATGGTAATGTTGGTACTTGGGGAATTTCTTACCCTGGTTTTTACAGCACTTATTCAACTATTGATGCACATCCTGCATTAAAAGCAGCTTCACCACAAGCGTGTATTGGCGATTTCTTTTTTGATGATTTTCACCATAACGGTGCTTATTTATTGAGTTATTTCAGAGCTACAGCACTTTTTGGAACTCCAAAAGATACACCAACAGATTCTGCTTGGTATAAAATTCCTGATTTAAAAACACAAGATCAATATCAATTCTTTTTAGATGCCGGTCCTTTAAGCAATCTAAACAAGTATTTTGAATATGAAAAATTAGACAATCCTGCTTTACAAAATAGTGATAAAGCAAATGATTTCTTTTGGGAAGAATTAAAAGAACATCCTAATTATGATGAATTGTGGCAAAGCAAAGGCATCATTCAACATTTAAAAAATATAAAATCTTCAGTAGCAACTATGATTGTTGGTGGAGAATTTGATGCAGAAGATTTATATGGTCCTTTAGAAACCTACAAAACCATTGAAAAATACAATCCAAATAATTATAATACGTTGGTTTTTGGCCCTTGGAGTCACGGGCAATGGGCAAGTACGAAACCCGAAAATAGCATTGGAAATTATTATTTTGGTGATTCTATCTCTATAAAATTTCAAGAACAGATTGAAACAAAATTCTTTAACCATTTTTTAAAAGGAAATGGCGATAAAAATTCTGGTTTACCTGAAGCTTACGTTTATGATTCAGGCAAAAAAGAGTGGAATTCTTTCGATACATGGCCACCAAAAAATGCCGTAAAAGAGACCTTGTATTTATCCGAAAATCAGCAATTAACTTCAACTAAAGAAACCGAAACAGGGATAAAATTTATAAGTGATATTAAAAAACCCGTACCTTATTCTGAAGATATTAAAACAGTGTTTACACCACGAAAATATATGACAGACGATCAGC
>Ga0209231_1000121_pt1 | contig 55430 bp, 45 predicted proteins | sample Deesub45470m_DNA_FD_188086 | JGI IMG/M metagenome (GOLD analysis project Ga0209231, IMG submission 188086) | Deep subsurface microbial communities from North Pacific Ocean - 450_OLKR46/470m Metagenome (SPAdes) (version 2) | ecosystem: Environmental > Terrestrial > Deep subsurface > Unclassified ... | reverse complement strand
AAGGACCATCGGCTGTTGGGGTGCCGGCTACGAGCTGCGGGCTACGCCCTTCGCTCTTCGCCAGCACCCCAACAGCCGATTCTCACCTTGATTGTCGCTGGCTTCTCATCCTGTTTGTCGCGTGGCACGCGCCATAGTCGGGCGGGATCGTCGATGGAGATCATCAGGGGGGATATCGTTGTTGTCGATCGTGCCGGTGACATCGTGCCGGGCATCGTCAGGGGATGATCCGGGAAAGCTGGGGAACGTCCAGCCTGATGGTCGATGAAGTGATGGGCGCGACCGTCGTGGAATCAGGGCTGTGGGAGCACCATATATAAGAAGTGTCGGCGGCCAATCGTTATGGCGGGATCGTGTGGTCAAAATCGCGGACAAGAATGTCGGTCATCTTGATCACCGATGTGGAAGGAACGACCGGTCATCCGATGGCGTGATCTTGTCGACGAGGACGCCCGGCGGCGTCACTCGGACTGCCTGCCGATCACCCCGCTGTTCCCGCCGGGACCAGCTCCTCGATCGTTGTCAGTTGATCTCAATGCACATCAATGGGACGCAGGCCGAATCCGGCTGATACTGGACCGCCCGCGCGCGCCCGCTGCGCTACCCCCCAGCCGTTGGCTCCCCCCCACTCTCGCGGGGGGGGTATTATCGGTATTGGGATATATTATAAGGAAAACCAGTTAGCCCCCCCCTCCAGCGGGGGAATCCGTCATCCGAAATGACTGATCATGGACGGATGGACGCGCCGCGTAGCAGAGCGGACGATCCGTTCCTGATCACGAGCGACGCGAAGGCGACCAAGCCGAGAGCGTCCTCGCCAACATCCTCCCGTGGTTCATCCGCGCCACATCAGCCGGACGGACATGAGATCGGGATGATCCGCACGATCCCCCCTCTCAACGATACCGATGATCATCCCATCCTCCAGATGCCGTCTTGATTGCCAGCCATGGTCAGGGATCAGGATCACAGCAAATGGTCCGTCACTCCATTGACGCCGCGATATGCACGAAAAGGAAATATCGACGAGGATGATGGCCGGGCGACGATCGGATGGGATAAGAGGCGCGGATGGGGATGGGGATCACGATGCTGGTCATCCATTCCGGTGCTGGGCAAGCTGGGAGAACCCAACTACCCTACCGTTTTGCCAGCAGGATCATCCATGAACGGATACGTGAAGTTCGAAACCCCAGAGGGCGAACCCATCGTCATCAACATCGATCGCGTCAATGTCGTGCGCCGATTCCGGGGCGGTGATGAAGCCTGCGCGATTAACTTTGAGAAGGGGAATTTCGTGGTGGTGAAGGGGAGCTTGGATGTCGTGATGAAAGCGCTGGCGGAAGGGTGATCGGCAGGACTGGTGTTATCGGCTGATTGCGGGAGGTCAGGTTTCCGGCGACCAGATGAGGGGAAGGCGGATGGGCCATTTGCGATCGGGACCGGCGAACAGGCTGGATAGCTGCTGGTCGGCCGTCGACCAATGGCGGACATTCAGACGTTGATCACACGATAGTTCGGGTGGCTATCAAATCGAGAGGCGAAGGCGTCGAAATCCAGATCGCTCGTCCGAAGCACAGTAAGATTCTGCAAAGCATTGTGGATCGTCGCATAGACATAGTGCTCAGCCGAACCGATAACGTCGTCTAAAACCCCTTCAAAGCTGGCCTCGCTGACCCACTCCTCAACCCGGTCATGCGCTTCATTGAGCTCGCGCATGTTGCAGCCGCCGTTGATATGAAAGGACTTCGATCCCGGCCGTATCTCGACCGGCCATTGTGCCACCACCAAGTCAAACGCTTGGCGGAGAACATAGTCTGGAACATCTAAAACAGGCACGCTTCTCTCCCCGGTCGTTTAAGATAGCACATCCCGGAGTGTCCGGTATCCACCCTTGATCGCCGTTCGCGGCGTGGTTTACGCTAGGCCTACGCGATTGAACCATGACTACGGCCCTTGGAAAATCGTCACTATGCCGATCGCGGCCATAAGAAATGAGAATAGCATTCCTATCGAAGCAAAAATCGTTGTCGCACCGTAAGCTACAGGCGTTTCGCCCTTTGAATATATAACGCCTTTGACGTTCAACTCGCCCTTGGTCACAAGCAGGCAAAGCCTCGTCGCCATAAGGCATCCGACAATTGCGAAAAAAACCGTAAAGAGAATGTCGCTCATCGGGGGACTGCTACCATGAAAATGCTCAACTGGTTAGCAGCCAATTGACGGCTTCTGATTGTGTCTGCTTCTTCCTCTGATCGAACGAGAGCTGACCGTCCCCATTCCACTCATCGCGGGCGGTATCGATCCCCGGATCGCTATGCCCTACCGGTAAACAGCCCGTTCGTTTTCCGGTAGAAAAGCGGACCGGGCACGAGCAACCATTTAGATACAGTCTTCCTGTCGCTGGAAGCCCGTGACACCATAGGATCGATATCGAGGTGTTTGGTAGGTGCATCACGGAAGTTCAGGTGATGATTCGATAGGGCTTTGACTGGTCGCCGCCGTTGATCGAACAACAACGGACCCAAACACTTTTGCCGGTGGCTTTATAGGTACGCCAATGGCCGCGACGATTATGCGGAACGCGCGACGCTCCGGGGTCACCATTCCCGTGCCCAATGCGGGTGATTGCTTCCCGGTTGACTTTGATCGTAATCGTGGCGGGGATCGGCCGCAGACCAGCTCTGGCGCGTCCCATGTTGACACTTTGGAGCATGGGATTGCTTGGCTGAATTTCATGGGCCGTCGACTGATGATTGAGCAACATGGTCGCGATGATCAGCATATTCCAATCGCGGCGTGCTTCTTTCGTGACGTCGAACCTCCATTCCGGCGGCAGCTTATCGACATCGGGACGGAAACATACGCTAGGCGTTGTGTGGCGATCAATGATAAGAAAATAGGGATCACGCAGCCATTTAAACGCACCGTTTCGAGACGCCTGCTGGTAAACACCTACAGTAATTTGCATATCGGATTTTTTGAGGTGTAGTATGCTTACAGCAGGATAACCATCCTCGTAATCATCATCAAAATAATACAAACACTCAGAAAATGGAATTTTGAGGGGTTTGCCAGAATTATGGTGTTCAATCCATGCGCTATACATGGCATTATGCAGCTTTTCATTACCCAAGTTAGGGAGAAAAATTTTGCCGAAATCGAAGGCCGCGATGTCCCAATCCCGACCGCAGCTGATTTCTCGAAACTGATTTACGCCGACTAACTCTTGAATTTGTCCTTTGCGGGACGCTTCAGCGAAGCTGGCAACAACATTGCTGGTCATATATCCTCCGGGCAAATCTTGTCTGTCATCGGAAGCAGTTCGCTTCCGATCGGAATTGGTTGACGCTGTGAACGGGCGGGGAGGCCACGATCTTCCCCGGTTTTGATCAATGCTCCCGGATCGGGCAGCAAAGCGCTGGCAGGGTCCATGCAGTCTCAACTGCGGGGACGGATGTTTAATTAACAGTGTTGGAGAAGGCCGGGACCCAATCATCGTCCCTGATGGGCTTATTCGAGTCCCTGTTCCCCCGCCCGCGCTCTACATTGGCCGGTCTAGAACGCAGTGGTCTGCCTGCCCTTCAATTCCTTGAACAAATGCGTGATAAAACTCACAACAGTCGGGGAAAGAGGCTCCAAGCCCTGCTCCTGCCCAAGGCCCGCGATTAGTTGCACCGTTCCGACAACTTCCGCATCAGATACCAGAAGGATTCGCCCTCGGATCATTCGAATGATGTCGATATAGTCGATCAGTTCATGGACCGCTGCGGTAGACCCTTTGAACCGATTGAGGAAGTCAACGGTAACAATGTTGTTAGTCCACGCCCATGCGAGAGCAGTGATCAAGTCGCTATCGGCGTCATAGTAATTTTCAATGATGCCATTCATGGCTCGGATAAAGAAATCGTCCGATGACGCAGTGACTGACCAATCGTCGCTATCAACAGCCGTGCGAACGATATCGACACCACCAACGATTTCACGGTCATCCGTGAGGGGCCTACCTTCGCTGTAGTCGAGCAGCGCATGCCCGATCACCGTAGCGATTTCATTATTAACATCTTGCATTATAATCTCCATATTTTAGGCAATGAGATAGCATTTTCAGAACCATATTCTGAATCGCTATAATATTAATTTATGTTGGGAGGGTTCTAGCCGATTAAGGCATCAATCGCCGCAGCATCAAAGTAAAGCGGCGTAGATTTTATGTTATTGATAGGCTCTGGTATTTTACCACTGCGCCTAAGCCTTTCAAACGTTCGAAGGCTTACATTCAGACGTTCGGCCGCCTGCTTTCTGGTTAGTTTCTCCATCCATATTCTGTCCTTGCGTTGTTGCGCCGCCTTTATCCGCCATGTTCCGCCGCTGATCCAGCTCAGAATGAGCAACTTTTTACACTTGTTGAATTTCCGTTGTTTAAATATGGATCGACCATGGATCAGGAAGAAATCTACAAGGGTTGGCTGCACAAAAGTCGAGTGACGCGCGGCGCGCGCGCGCGTGCCCATGCGTTGAAAGCCATCGATATACTGATCCGGCAGCAAAATAGCGGCAGGTTCGATAAGGAGGAGCACAGGCGCAGCACCTGCAACCGCACCAAACAGAACGGACTTAACAAACGACCACATTAGCAGAAGGAACCACAAGACGACGTCGGTTGCAATGTCTGCTTCCGAGCGAAGATTTTACGGTTCACAGCGGCCACAAGTGGTCGGTTTTATCCGGTCCGCTCTTTCGCCGGAAGCCGGCCGGGCGGCCGTCGCTACGATCGAGGCTGGATCGGCCTGCTGAAGGAAGATCGTGGGTGTGAAGCGGACATTATGCGTTCATGACCACCTCGAACCTCTCGCAGACGATTTCTAGGTCAGCGTTCACCTTGTGGCGGGAACCGGCCAGCACGTTCTCATAGTAACTTTGGTGGGCCGTTCGCCACCATTCAAGCGTCAGGTCGCCTTCGCCTTCGGCGCGAGCGAACTCCTCGTCAATCTCGCCAAACCTCCTTATCTCGACGGACACCGTTTGAATGACAGCGACGGCATGCCCCGCCCAGTCTGTCACGATCGAGTAGTCGCCCACCCTTGGAACCGGATCACCAGCCAGTTCGAGTTCTGCGACAGACGGTGCGGTCGCGCGCTTCTGCCCTTTCACAACAAGGGCGGCACAGAGGTCAGCGTCTTCCTGATTATCGCAGAAGTGGAAGCTGATCGGCGTTTCAGCGCGGGCCTTGGGATTGCTTGCCCGATATCGATCCCACAATTGGACAACGGTTGAAGTCATGACAGCACGTTAATTAACTTGGACGATGACCACAATCGGGGACGATACGACGGCCATGGGTCGCTATATGCCCAGCCTTCAATCGGCATGATGCCTTTGTCGATAGCTCTCAAGCCAATGGATCCGGCTCTCAAACCCTTTGCGCTGCCGACTGTTGGCGGCGATACCGATCCGCACGCGGCATCTAGCGATTTCGCGATCGCGTTCTGCCAAGCTCAGCCCCGCCAAGCCATCTTCATGATCTATTATGCCGCTACGCTTTCCCACAAGCAGCAGATTATCCCTAACGATGGATGGCGGCAACTGGGGGCGTAAATAGGATGGTAGGAACGGCCCTAACTGGTCGGTTTTATCCGGTCCGCTCTTTCGCCGGAAACCGGACGGGCGGCTGTCGCGACGATTAACGCCGGATCGGCCTGCTGAAGGACGATCGTGGGTGCGAAGCGGTCCGGCGGCTTTTGGAAGTTCGTCGTCGAAAGCGGTCGCTGTCAATATCGTAGGAGGCTAGATGCTTTTTCAATGCCTCTCACAATTTTTCGACCACAAGCGATTGGATACTTGCTCGGGCAATGATACTTTTTCTCCAAGAGGAATTTCTGATCCCACCAATATGAAACTTTGATTCGGTCTCTATCGCCACTGTCGCTATCAATATTTGCCACGAGGATAGTTTCTCCATCCACATTGATAGTCACTATTTTAGACCGCATGACGCCGAAAAATATAGCGTCTGAAAGCTTATCACTGACCACAATAGAATTGCTATAATTGATCGTAACCGGGACACCGGCTCGATTTTGCGCGAACGCTTCGCCCATCGGTGTAAATAGAATCCCGACCAATGCAGCCAATTCTATTTGTTTTTGCATTATCGCCTCATTCTGCTTTTTGGAACTTTGATCTGAAAATAAGTCTGAATTTGGTCGATTTTACTCGGGCAGCTTTGGCGCGTGCGATCTCGCCGACATTCACGATCATCCGAGCATTGCCAATGCCTCGCGTGTCTCATCGAGCGTCGGTGGCCTGCTGTCATCCTCAATAAAAAATATTGCATCCCGCACAGCTTCGTCAGCGAAGTCGAAATCGTCGCTCATGATGATGCAGTCTGCAACATAGTTCGCTAGCCTGAAAGGCAATCGCTCCTCAGCTACGGCGGACAGCAATCGCTTCGCACCCTCTCGGGTCACTTGGAAGAGGGTGCCATCGGTGATTACGATGTAGCCGTTCTCACCAGCTTGAAAGGCTGAATTGCAAGCCGCCACTTCTGCAGCGATCTCCTCGCCAACTGCTTCCGGCGAAAGGCCGCCTGTCAAGAATGCGACGAGGGATGCATGCTTCATACGGACACGTTGCCTCTATAAATGAGTGTCTGTAAACGGGAAACGCCGAGCCCCATCTGTATGGCAAAAAGTGGTCGTCTGTGTCCTTCTGTGCCTGCCGATCGGCCTCCGTCGCAGAACCCCCCACGGGTTTCCCAACGGCCGCCCGCATCGAGGCAGGCGTCAACTGCTATGAAATCTCTGGCCCACCAACCCGCACTGGCGGAAGCGATGATCACCAGCGCAATGACAAGGGCAAGCCGGGGTTTCATCGCGGGACGATGAACCAACTTAGAAATGTCCGCAATTGGGAAGCGATACGATCGAGTTTAACGACAAAAAATGGTCGACTCCAGACCGGCCGTCTTGTGATCCTACGGCTGATCCAAAACCAGATGATCGAGTTTTAACCCCGCATAGTTGATGCCGGAAATCGCTGCATGAAGACGCGACGGACTGAAACCACTGCCGTATGAATCTCCCACTGCATTCGACGCACCGCCGGATTCGCTCCACCCCCCTAATCTCAGAGCCATCTCGCGCTCGATGCCCGCTTCGCGCAGAGCGTCCCGGAACGAATGACGGAAACTGTGAAAGCAGACCCCCTCTCCCGCCGCCCCGCAACTGTTGAGGAATCGGGCAAACCACCGCGAAACCCTCCCAGAATGCATGCCGAATGCATCGATAGCAATTTCAGGAAACATGCGCTGGTCACGAGCTTCCTTGCGATCACGCAAGTAGACCAGAATGCCGAGTTTGATCAGTGTAGGGTGGATTGGCACCAGTCGCTGGCTTGCCGCCGTTTTAAATCTTTTGTTGCCAGACGCGTCTGCGCTGAAATCGAAACACCATATACCATCAATCAGTCGCAAATCAGCCGTATGCAACTGGCAAATCTCATTCAGCCGAGCGCCTGAATAGAGCCCGATTAGCGGTATCCAAAATCTGCCGCGTCGCGGTCGGTTCTGGCCGGGAGTTGCATATCCATTCCCGTCATCGCGACACCCTCTGTAGAGCGGCGCGTTAAAAATTTTCTTCAATTGAGCTTCGGAAAATGGTCTTCGCCGATCGCTGTTCTTGGCTGACACAGCAAGGCGCAATCCGGTTGCGACATTGCGGGAGACCCATTGCTCCTTACAAGCCCAATTGAGCAGAGTAGAAAGCTTGTTCATGTATTCGTTGATATTGGCCACGGACATCGGAGCAATGTCATTAGCCTTAGCATGTTCCGCTGCTTCACTTGGTGATAACGACGGAAATCGCTTTCTCGCATTCGAAGGCAAATTCTGAACTATCGATAGCAAGTCACGGCATGTATCCCGTCCAATGTCCCTAACCGGCGTATCTTCACCCAGAATAGACGCAATCGTCGCATATGTGGTTCGATACACCGCCTGACTTTTCGGGCTCTGAGATCGCGTCGGGTCAGACATATATCCATCAATTGTCTGCTTGAGCGTAGGTCCAGTGACCTTCGGAACCATCGTCTGCTCTACCGTTCCCCGCTGCATCGTCTTGGTAGCTGTGACCGCCCGATTCTGGTCTGCACCGACCCGGATGCTGTCGAACTCAAGCTCGATCTCGAACGCTACTTTTCGCAGTTCCCGTAGAGCTTCGTTCCGCGCCGCCGTCTTCAACGACCGAGCGACGTGAGTCTTTCCGACCAGTGACACCAAATCGTGAGGAACCCGAACTCGATACTGATAAACCGCGCCTCGACGCCATAGGCCAACATACCGTCTGTGCAACACCCTTGTGCTACACCTAGAATCAACAATTACATCATCATTTGAATAACTTAGCGCCGCATCACGAACCCTGTTGTGCGACAGTTGTGTGCTACAGTCAGCATAGCACGATGCTCTAAACGGTTGTTTTTCAACGATTTTAAGGGGACTGGTGCCGCTTACAGGACTCGAACCTGTGACCCCCGCATTACGAATGCGATGCTCTACCAACTGAGCTAAAGCGGCTTGCGGCGGGCAGATAACAGCGGTTGGGGCGCAGGACAAGCGGGCTTTTCAACGAAAGCGCACATCCGCGCCCCTGTTCACCCCAAATTTACCATCCGCTGCCACTGTCGAGTCCCAGATGAAGCGCTTTTATCTGTTTTAGGGACAGGCCGAATGGACACTCTATGGGGACTCGATGTCGCCAACGACCGGGACGACGTCGACCATAGCGAAGACGCCGCGATCGACGCGCCGCTGATGGTGGTGTCCGACGAACGGCGGATGCAGGTGCGGGCCTATAATTATTGGGCCTCGCTGCTGGGCGACCGCGCCTTGCCCTCGATCGAGGATCTCGCACCTGAAGAACTGGACGATTTCGGCCCCTACAGCATCCTGCTCGATTTCAGCACCGGTCTCGAAAACCCCTCGGTCGTGTATCTCGGCACCGCGTTGCGGCAGGAATGCGAGATCGAAGGATCGATCACCTATATCGATGACGTGCCCGCCCGCTCGCTCGTGTCGCGGCTGACCGACCATTATCTCCAGATCATCGCCAATGCCGCGCCGATCGGCTTCGAGGCCGAATTCGTCAACCAGCGCGGATCGGACATCCTCTATCGCGGCATATTGATGCCCTTCTCGTCCGACGATGAAACGATCGATTTCGTGTTCGGCGTGATCAACTGGAAGGAATTGGCCAACGCCCCGATGCGCGCCGCGCTGGAAGAGGAAGTGGGCGACGCCCTGCGCACCGCGCCGCTACCCGGCCCGACGACCGCAATCTGGGCCGATGGCCCGACCCAGACGGAAACGCCCGCCCCCGCGCACGCGCAGGATAACGACGAAATTCTCGACCTGTCCGGCATGGAAGCGCCCGACGAAGAAGCGCCGCTCGCCGACTGGCTGGCGATCGCCCGCGACGGCGCGGAACGGGTGCGCGTCAGCGAGGCGCGCAGCCATGCCGCCCTCTATCGCGCGATCGGCCTGGCCTATGACTTTGCGCTGGTGGCAAAGGCCCGCCCGGACGATTATGCCACCTTGCTCGCCGACCACGGCCTCAAAGTGCAGGCGCGCAGCCCGATGACCGCGATCATCAAGCTCGTCTTCGGCGGCACCTATGACAAGACGCGGATCACCGAATATGCGACCGCGCTCGACCATGGCTGGGCGACGGGCCTGGGCGTCGGGTCGCTCGCCGACTATCTCGCCAGCTACACAGGCGGCCTCAAGGCGCTGGTCCGCGACGAACGCGCGCTGCGCCGCGCCGAAGCCCCGCCCCGCCCCGACCGCCGCCACAAGGCGCGCACCGCCATGCAGGCCGCCAGCGCGTTGGCCCCCGACGCCATCGCCACCGATGCCGATGGCCTGGCCGTCGTCATCGCCCGGCGCGAAGCGGACGGATCGCTCGCCCTCGTCGCGGCGCTGCCGCAGGATTCGGACCTTGGGCAAAAGGTGATCCTCGCCGCCGCCCGCTGATCCGACGGCATGGCTGCGCACCCATCGCCCGCAACGCGCAGCAAAATACTGGAAAATATCCCGTAAACCCGCTCGACATGCCATCGGGCCGGGCCGATAGTCGCCATCCGAAGCAGTTATGGTGCATCATCATATTATTTCAATTTTCAGAAACTTTATTCCACAGCCTGGGTTGAGCCTCCGTTGAGGCGGAGGCATAAAGGCGATCCTAAGCCGGGGAGTCGCATGGCGGCATCCAGCCTCTCCTCCGTTCCATGAAAGCGGGAATGTACCCGCTGGTGAGAGGTAGGCGAATGACGACGCTGGCTGACGCGAAGATCAAGGAAGTTGATACGGGCATCCGTGAGGCGCTGGAAACGGCGCTGGCGCGTGGCGCGCTGCCGGGCGAGCGGGAAGGGTTCGACGAAGCGGCGCTGGCCGCCGCCGCGATGTTCGTGGGCCGCACCGCCAATGGGCGTCAGGCGGGACAACCCGCCATCGCCATCGAAACGCTCGGCGAAGGCGCCAATGGCCGCTTCATGCGGATCGCGCTGATCAACGACGACATGCCCTTCCTGGTCGATTCGATCGCCAATGCGCTGGCCGCCGCCGACATCACCATCCACCGGCTGCTCCATCCCGTCCTGTCGATCACCCGCAACAGCGAAGGCGCGCTTGCCGCGATCCTGGACGATGATGCGCCCGGTGCCCGCCGCGAATCGATGATCTATATCGAGGCGGACCGGGCCGACGCGAAGGCGCGCCGTGCGCTCGAAAAGGCGCTGGCCGAAACGCTGGCCGACGTGCGTGCCGCCGTCGCCGACTGGGCGCCGATGCAGGCCGCGATGCAGGCCGATGCCGACGCCGTCCCCGATGAGGAAGGCGCGGCGCTGCTGCGCTGGTTCCTGGCGCGTCATTTCACCCTGACCGGCCATGAAATCATCCATCGCGACGGCAGCAGCCATGCCTCGCTCGGCATCTGCACCCGGCATGACAAGCCACTGATCGCACCCGCCTCGCTCGACGCCGCCTTCGCCTGGTTCGAGGAAGGCAAGCGCAACCCGCTCATCATCAAGTCCAACCGCCTGTCGCGCGTGCATCGCCTGGTGCTGCTCGATCTCGTCATCGTGCCGGTGCGCGAGGGCAAGGAGGTCAAGGCGCTCTCCATCCATGCCGGCATGTGGACCAGCTCCGGCCTGACGGCGACGCCAGACAAGGTGCCGGTGCTGCGCTCGGCGCTGTCGGCGCTGATGGACAAGTTCGATTTCGATCCGCAGGGCCATGCCGGCAAGACGCTGGTCCATGCCCTGACCACCCTGCCCCATGACATCCTCATCGGCTTCGATCGCGACACGCTGGAACGGCTGGCGCTGACCTTGATGTCGCTGACCGACCGACCACGGCCCAAGCTCGCGCTGGCGAGCAGCCCGCTCGCGCGCCATCTCTATGCCTTCGTCTGGTTGCCGCGCGACGAAGTCTCGACCGCGCGCCGCTTCTCGGTGCAGGAAATGCTCTCCATGGCCGCCAATGCGCCGGTGCTGAGCTGGTCGATCGCGCTGGAGGAAGGCGGCCTCGCCTTGCTGCGCATCACGCTCGACCTGCGCGAAGGCGGGATCATTCCCGACGACGTCCTGCTCGACCGCCAGTTGAAGCAGATGGTGCGCGGCTGGGCGCCCGCCGTCGAAGAAGCGCTGGCCAAGACCGAGGATGCAGGCCGTGCTGCGGCGCTGGCGCAGCGCTATGCCGGTGGCTTCCCGATGGTCTATCGCAATGGTGCTGGCCCTGACGAAGCGGCGATCGACATCCGCCTGATCCACGGCCTGTCCGGGCCGGGCGACAAGTCGATCCGCATCTACCGCAATCCCGAAGATTGCGCCGAACGGCTGCGGCTCAAACTCTACAGCCATCATGGCATTGCCCTCTCCGAAGTCGTGCCCGCGTTCGAGAATTTCGGGTTCCGCGTGATCGAGGAAATGACGACCGCATTGGACGGCGGCCGGTTGGGCAATGTCCAGCGCTTCGTGCTGGAACTGCCCGCGGGCGGCGATGCGCAGGCCGTCGTGGACCGTGCCACCATCGTCACCGAAGCCATTGCCCAGGTGCTCGAAGGCCGCGCCGAAAATGACCGGTTCAACGAACTGATCGTCACCGCCGCGCTGGCCCCCCGCTCGGTCGTCCTGTTCCGCGCACTGTTCCGCTATCTGCGCCAGACCGGTATGGCCTATGGCATGGCGACCTTCGCCGAAACGCTGCGCCGGGCGCAGGGCGTCACCGCCAGCCTCGCCAGCCTGTTCCAGGCGCTGCACGATCCGGTCGGTCGCGAAGGCGCGGAAGAGCGGATCGCCGCGGCCCAGGCAGAGATCGACGCGGGCCTCGAAGCCGTCACCGCGATCGACGAGGATCGCGTGCTGCGCCTGCTGCGCGCCGTCATCAACGCGACGCTGCGCACCAATTTCTACAGCGACGCCGCCACCGAAGCGCTGGCGTTCAAGCTCGACAGCGCCCAGATTCCCGGCCTTCCCGCCCCGCTGCCGTGGCGCGAAATCTGGGTCTATTCGCCGCGCGTCGAGGGCATCCATCTGCGCGCGGGTCCGGTCGCGCGCGGCGGGCTGCGCTGGTCCGACCGGCGCGACGATTTCCGCACCGAGATATTGGGGCTGATGAAGGCGCAGCGCGTCAAAAATGCCGTCATCGTGCCAACGGGCGCAAAGGGCGGCTTCTACCCCAAACATCTGCCCAACCCGCAGGTCGATCGCGATGCCTGGCTCGCCGAGGGCACGGAAAGCTATCGCATCTTCATCCGCGCGCTGCTGTCGGTCACTGACAATATCGTCAATGACCATGTGCGCCACCCAACCAAGGTGGTCGTGCGCGATGGCGACGATCCCTATTTCGTCGTCGCCGCCGACAAGGGCACGGCGACCTTCTCCGACGTCGCCAACGCCATCGCGCTCGATCGCAAATTCTGGCTGGGCGACGCGTTCGCCAGCGGCGGCTCCAACGGCTACGACCATAAGGCAATGGGCATCACCGCGCGCGGCGCATGGCTGTCGGTCCAGCGCCACTTCGCCGAAATGGGCGTCGATGTGCAAAGCGAGTCCGTCACCGTCGTCGGCTGCGGCGATATGTCGGGCGACGTGTTCGGCAACGGGATGCTGCTGTCCAAGGCGATCAAGCTGGTCGCCGCCTTCGACCATCGCCACATCTTCTTCGACCCCACGCCCGATCCCGCCAAAAGCTGGGAAGAGCGCAACCGCATGTTCCAACTGCCCCGGTCGAGCTGGGAGGATTATGACAAGGCGCTCATTTCGCCGGGCGGCGGCGTCTTCTCCCGCGCGCTCAAGCGCATTCCGCTGACACCGGAAATCCAGCAGATTTTGGGCGTAACCGAAACGGAGATGGAGCCGGGCGCGCTCATCTCCGCCATTCTCAAGGCCCCCGCCGACCTGCTCTGGTTCGGCGGCATCGGCACCTATGTCAAATCCGCGGCGCAAAGCCATGGCGACGTGGGCGACCCCGCCAATGACCGGCTGCGCGTCAATGCCGAACAATTGCGGGTTAAGGTGCTGGGCGAAGGCGCGAACCTCGGCATCACCCAGGCGGGGCGCATCGCCTTCTCGCTGCATGGCGGCCGCATCAATACCGACTTCATCGACAATAGCGCAGGCGTCGATTGCTCGGATAATGAGGTCAACATCAAGATCGCGCTGAACAAGGAAATGGCCGAAGGCCGCTTGTCCTTCGACGCGCGCAACAGCTTGCTCGAAAGCATGACCGATGCGGTCGGCGACCTGGTGCTGGAGGATAACCGCTTGCAGGCGCTGGGCCTGTCCATCGCCGAAAGCGGCGGCGCGGCTGACCTTGCCAGCTATGTGCGGCTGATCGAGACGTTCGAGGAAAGCGGGCGGCTCGACCGCGCCGTCGAGGGGCTGGCCGCCAACGACCAGTTGCTGCGGCGCGGACAGGATGGCCAGGGCTTCACCCGCCCCGAACTGGCCGTCCTGCTCTCCACCGCCAAGCTCGCGCTGCAGGATGCGATCGAACATGGCGATCTTGCCACCGATCCCAGCATGGGCGCCGAACTCATGGCCGCCTTCCCCGCCGCAATGCAGGACAAGGAAGCGGACGCCATCGCCGCCCACGCCCTGCGCAAGGAGATCATCGCGACCAAGGTCGCCAACCGCATCATCAATCGCCTCGGCATCATCCACCCGTTCGAACTGGCGGAAGAAGAGGGCTGCTCGCTCGCCGACCTCGCCAGCGCCTTCCTGATCGCCGAACGACTCTATGACATCCGCGCGCTATGGGCGGATATCGACGCGGCCCATATGTCGGAGGATGCCCGCCTTGCCCTGTTCGGCGACATCGCCAACGGCATGCGCGCGCAGATCGCCGACATCTTGCGCAGCGTGCCCGCAGGCACCCTGCCCGCCGCCGGGCACGATCTGTTGTCGAGGGGCGTCGGCACGCTGGCCGTGCAGGTCGATGATCTGCTCACCAGCGAGGCCCAGCGCCGCACCAATGCCGTGACCGATCGCCTGCTCGGCCTTGGCGCACCCGAAGCGCTGGCCCATCGCGCCGCTGGCCTGTTCAAGCTGGACGGTGCGGTCGGCATCGCGGCCTTGGCCGGGCGGATGGGCGTCGATGAAGTCGAACTGACCCGTGCCTTCACCCATCTGGGCGAAGCAGTCGGCATCGACTGGGTCCAGTCCGCCGCCGCGCGGATGGAGCCGACCGATCCGTGGGAACGGCTGCTCATCTCCGGCGTCGCCCGCGATATGCAGCAGGTACGGCTCGACTTCCTAGCGCAATGCACCGCGAATTGCGACGCCAGCGACGTCGCCGCCCATGTCGAAAGCTGGCTGCAGAAGAAGGGCGACCGCGTGCGCCAGTTCCGCACCCTGGTCCAGCGCGCCAAGGCGGCTGCCAGCCCTAATGTCGCGATGCTCGCGGAGATTGCGGGTCAGGCACGCGGCCTGCTGGGACGCTGAACCGATGAAGGGGTCATGGCCACAAGTCGGCCATGACCCTGTAGATCATTCCGGGGCGGTTTCCGGCAGCGGCGCGCTATCGGGCACCGCACTGGCATCCTTGGCCTTGCCCGGTATGCCCAGGCCCGGCCCGTACATCGGCACGACCGGCTCCTCGCTCACGCGCCCGTGCAACGCCTCGATCTCCGCCTTGCGCTGCTTGAGATACAGGTCGCGATAGGTGCCATAAGGGTCTTCCTGCGCTCGGATATCGGTGATCCGCTCGTCGAACGCGGCGCGTTCCCCCAATTGGCGCAGGATGTTGGCGGGAATGACATAGGCCGGCTGGTTGAACGGCTTGCCCAGGACGAAGGGCGTCACGATGCCATCGACGCCATAGCCGACAAGATCGCGCAGCGTCGTCGGCCCGATCACCGGCAGATACATATACGGCCCCGGCCCGACCCCGTAAAAGCCCAGCGTATTGGCCAGGCCATTGGGCCGATAGGGCAGATGGAAGGGCTTGCGCTTGGCGACGTCGAACAGGCCGACAAAGCCCAGCGTCGAATTGATCGCGAACCGCCCCGCCGTCTCCGCCGCCTTGCCGGGCTTCAACTGCAGTAGATAGGCGGCAAACACCACCGGCTCCTGCAGATTGGAGAAGAAGTTGCGCAATCCCTTGCGCGCCGGACGCGGCAGGCCCTTATTATAGGCCTTGGCCATCGGGCCGACGACATTCTTGTCCACCGCCTGCACGGCCTCGAAGCTCTGCGCGTTGATCTCTTCCAGCGGATCGCCCTTGGGCGGCGCGCGGTCGCCGGTCACGACGATGTCCTGGACCTCGTCCTCCGCCTGCACGGGCGGCGCGGCCGGTGTCGTTTCCATCACTGGCTCGACCGGCAATTGCGGCGCAGCCCCGGCCTGCGTCCCGATCAACATCATTCCTGCGGCAACGCCCGACAGCAGCATAATTTTATCCTGATAGCGGCACGCGTCCCCCTCTCCCATGAGCAGGGCCGACCCGATGCCTTGACGTCTCGGTGATCGCTCGCCCGTATGCCGTCCCTCTTGCGGCTAGGGCCAGCGTCGCTTGCGGTCAATAGTCTCAATCTGCAACCGGTCGCGGCGATCATCCCCTTCATCACACTTTATTACATTTTTCTTCCTGCGACTCGTTTGCAATTGAGAGTCGTTCGCGATATGCGATCATCCTCACTTCAGCAGGACCAGTCCCCATCCCGATGCACGGAACCGCCCGCATCCCTTCGCAAAAGAAAAAGAGCGCCAAGGCGTTCTGGCTCAAGCAATTGCACACCTGGCACTGGGTCAGCTCGGCGATCAGCCTCATCGGCCTGCTGCTCTTCGCCTTCACCGGCATCACGCTCAACCATGCCGCCGACATCGAAGGATCGCCACAAACTGTCGAAAAAGCGGCGACCCTGCCCGCCAACCTGCGCGCCCAGATCGCCCCCGACGATCAGCCCGACGCCAAGAAACCCCTGCCCGCCCCCGTCGCCGCCTGGATCGAACAGACTGTGGGCCAGCGTAGCGCCGGCGAGGCCGAATGGTCCGCCGACGAAATCTACCTCGCCTTGCCCCGCCCCGGCGGCGACGGCTGGGTCTCGATCGACCGCCAGGATGGCACGGTCACCAGCGAAGCGACCAGCCGCGGCTGGATCAGCTACCTCAATGACCTGCATAAGGGGCGCAATGCCGGAACCGTGTGGAAATGGTTCATCGACATTTTCTCGGTCGCCTGCTTCCTCTTCGCCCTGACCGGCCTCGTCCTGCTCCAGCTTCACGCCAAGAAGCGGCCTTCCACCTGGCCGCTGGTCGCCGCGGGCCTCGCTCTGCCCGCCATCCTCGCCATCATCTTCATTCATTAAGGGGGACTATCCATGCAGATCCGCTACCGCCTGGCCCTGACCGGCACGGCTGCGCTCGGCGCGGTGGGCACGCTCGCCGCACCCGCCACCGCGCAGACGCTGAACCTGTCGGTCGCCATTCCGCGCCTCTCGGTCGCCGAATATCACCGCCCCTATGTCGCCATCTGGATCGAAAAAGAGGGCGCAACCCCGCGCAGCCTGTCGGTCTGGTATGATTATGACATGAAAAATGGCGAGGGCACCAAATGGCTGCGCGACGTGCGCCAATGGTGGCGCGCCTCCGGCCGCGCGCTCAAGCTGCCCGCCGATGGCGTCACCGGCGCAACCAAGGCACCCGGCGACCATAAGCTCAGCTTCACCGCAGGCAAAGGCCCGCTGGGCGCGCTTGGCCCCGGCAACTACACGCTCTTCATCGAAGCCGCACGCGAAGTCGGCGGCCGCGAAGTCGTCCGCCTGCCCTTCGCCTGGCCACCAAAGCCCGGCGCGACCGTCAAGGCGCAGGGCAGCACTGAACTGGGCGCCGTCGCCCTCACCTTCGGCAAATAAAGGGGATTGGACCATGAAAGCCACATATCTGATCGCGGGCGCGCTTGCCGCCCTGATGCTGCCCGCCACCGCGCAGGCCCATCGCCAATGGATGCTGCCATCCTCCACAACCCTGTCGGGCGATGAAAGCTGGGTGACGGTGGACGCCGCCATCTCCAATGACGTTTTCTACTTCGAACATTTCCCCATGGCGACCGACGGCATCGCCGTCACCGAACCGGACGGCAGCACCGGCAAGATCGAGAACGCCGCCAAGGGCCGCTATCGCTCGACCTTCGACGTGCATCTGACCAAGCCCGGCACCTATCGCATCGCCAATGTCTCAACCGGCGTGATGGGCAGCTATATGTTGAACGGCAAGCAGGAACGGCTGCCGCGCGGCACGACCAAGGACAAGCTGGCCAGCGTCATCCCGGCCGGCGCAACCGATGTGCAGACCGCTGAAATGTCCAACCGCAACGAGATTTTCGTGACATTGGGCGCGCCCACCACGACCATCTTCAAACCCACCGGCACCGGCATCGAAATGGTCCCCGTCACCCACCCCAATGATCTGGTGTCGGGCGAAGCGGCGACCTTCCAGTTCCTGCTCGACGGCAAGCCTGCGGCCGACCTCAAGGTCACCGTCATCCCCGGCGGCATCCGCTATCGCGACGCGCTGGGCCAGATGGACCTGACCGCCGACAAGGATGGCAAGGTTGTCGTCACCTGGCCGGAACCCGGCATGTATTGGGTGAATGCCAGCATCGGCGGCGGGCGCGAAGGCGGCCCCGGCGGCCCTGGTGGCCCCGGCGGCATGGGTGGCCCCGGCGCAGGAGCCCTCGGCGCAGCGCCCACTCCCCCGGCACGTCCCGCTGGCCCACCCCAGCGCCGCGCCGCCTATGTCTCGACGCTGGAAGTGCTGGCCCCCTGACGACCGGCATCCGCATCGCCATCCCGCCCGGCCTGTCGCCCGACCTCTTCGTCGGGCGACAGCGGGCGGGCCGCGTCACGACACTTGGCGGCCCGACCATGGGCACCAGCTGGTCGGCGCATATCGTCGATCCGCCCGCTGGCTGCGCGGCAGAGATCGAAGCGGTGCTGGCCCGCATCATCGCGCAGATGAGCAATTGGGAGCCGGACTCGGCCATCAGCCGCTTCAACCGCGCCCCAATCGGCACATGGATGCCGCTGCCCGCCGACATGCTGACCGTCCTGCGCGCAGGGTTGGAGATGGCCCGGCTGTCGGACGGCGCCTTCGATCCCGCCATCGGCCATCAGGTCGACCGATGGGGCTTCGGCCCCGCCATCCTCCCCCGCCCGGACGATGCGCCATCGACACCGCCCTGGCAGGCGATCGAGATCGACGGCGATCAGGCCCGCCGCCTTGCGCCCGTAGCGCTCGACTTTTCCGGGCTCGCCAAGGGGTTCGCCGTCGATGCCGTCGCCGCCCGCCTGCGCGCCATGGGCCTCGCCAACTTCCTCATCGAAATCGGCGGCGAATTGCGCGGCGAAGGCATCAAGCCCGACATCCAGCCCTGGTGGGTCGATGTCGAATCGCCCCCGGACCTGACTATTCCGGTCCTGCGCGTCGCCCTGTCCGGCCTGTCGGTCGCGACCTCCGGCGACTATCGCCGCTACCGCCTGGAAGATGGTCGCCGCCTCTCGCACAGCATCGACCCGGCGACCGGCACCCCCACCGCAACCGGCGTCGCCTCGGTCACGGTCCTGCACGACAGCGCGATGCACGCCGACGCCTGGGCCACCGCCATCACCATCCTCGGCCCGTCCAAGGGCATGGCCCTCGCCACCCGCCACGCCCTCCCCGCCCGCCTGGTCCTGCGCACCGACACCGGCGCGCAGGAATATATGACGCCAAAATTGGCCGCGATGCTGGAGTGATTAAAAGGGAGCCGCAGCACATCGTCGTCAGCCGTGGTTTGCGGGCTGGTCGATTACCCCCTCTCCCCGGTGGGGGGATCGTTGCGAAATGCCGATTGCGCACGAATCATCGTCATTCTCGCGAAGGCGGGAATCCATCTCCCACCTTATCGTCTTGATTTTTAGGTCCGGAGATGGATCCCCGCCTTCGCGGGGATGACGTGAAAATCTGTGGGTGATGAATTTCACGACGATCCCCCGTGGGGGAGAGGGCTGCGCAGACTTGGCAGCTTGCTGCCTGGTCGAAGCTGGGTGAGGGGGCGTAGCCTCCCGCCATTGTGCCACATAAACGCATCTCCCTTGCATTCCTGACACGGCCAAGGCACGTCCGCCCGGATGCATACAGAGACCGATCTGGAAACCACCCTATTGGGACCAGTCCTGCCCGATCGCGCCTGCGGCGATTGTACGGCCTGCTGCACCATCCTCACCGTGGACACGCCTGATTTCCAGAAGCCACCCGGCATCCCCTGCATCCACCTCGCCGCGCAGGGGTGCAGCATTCATGCCGATCGCCCGCCCATCTGCCGAACCTGGTTTTGCGCCTGGCGCAGGGTGGCCGCCCTGTCCGATGCGGCCCGCCCGGACCGGTCCGGCATCCTGGTGTCCCTCGATTTCGTCCGCGAACCGCGCAACTGCTTCGAAGGCGTCTCAATCATGGTCCGCATGGAGCCGGGCAGCGATGCGATCACCAATGGCATGGCCGCCACCATCCTCGACGCCCTGTGCGATCAACTGATACCCGTCTGGTTCAGCGACGGGTCGAAGAAGATGCTGATGCACCCGGACGATAACGTCGCCAGCCTCGTCCTGTCGGGAGACCCGGCGCCGGGTCATTTGAAAGAGGAAGTGGCCGCCTGGCTAGGCCGATACAGCGCGTTCGTGACCAAGGGGTAGTCGAAGGCGATTGGCGACGTTGAGTGAATTACGGACACTCATCAAACGCCGTCACCCCGGACTTGATCCGGGGTCCATGGGCCTCACCCGGTCAATGACGTCGCACCCGTGAGCTAATGGATGCCGGGTCAAGCCCGGCATGACGGAAAGGGTGGTTAAGCGACAGTCATGTTTTCGGAAAAATTCGTCGATAGCAGACGTTACCCACTTACTCGGAAGGGATGCTGGGGATTGCGCCGGATAAACTCCTCAACGTCGCGCAGGCGTTCTGGCATAGCCTCAATATCTCGCCATCGCGTATGATTGATGAAGCGAAACCCCGCATTCCAGAGCGCTCGAACCTTGGCCCATTGCTCAACGTCTGATTTTCGAGGCACCTTAAACGCACGCCCCATCCAATGGAGATCAGCCTTGCATTCAGGGCATGTAGCGCTCGCTTCGTCAGCCAGCTTCCACGACTTCCGGCATTCGAAGCAAGCATGTGGCCAGAGGCATTCTGGGCCACGATGCCGAGGCGGCACATATGGCTCATGAACAACGCGGTTTCCCAAAGCTCGCCGCAACTCCATGCGCTCAGATTTGGACAAATCAGCCATTCTCTGATTTTGAACCATGCAAGGAACGTGGGCAATAAGGAATTACAGCCCACGGGATAACCGACAAAAAGTAGTCGTTTGCTATCGCTGCAACAGCGCTATTCGTCTTCACCACGAAAAAGAGCGTCAACGTCTTCAGGCCGCATTCGCTTAAGTTTTTCATCAAGCTTGCGATCAAAGCCGCGATCGTTCGGTTCCTCACCTTTTTGCGCCTTCCGCCCGATCTGCCGCAAGTATCGGGCGGTCGCTTCGGTCAGGCGTAGCTTCTTCTGACGTGCCTTCATGAACCCGAAAATATCATGATCGGAAATGTCTGCAATCGGCAAGTTCAAACGGGGATATCAGCGGCAACTTCTGGTCGGTATCGGCGATCAGTTGATGAAAGGCCGCTTTGCTCCCCACTTACCTTCCACACAACGCTTTTGTTCGCACAGCCCGCTCTTGATAACCTCTGTTCGGACGAAGCGGACACGTTCGGGTGGGGCATTGGGATCAAACTCTACCCAAAGCCGACCAGCGCCCGGTGGCAGCGCAGCGTCTTGGCGAACGAAAGCCTTCAATTCGGTATCGGTAAGTATCATCTCGTTCCACGTTATCGATCCAGCGCTGGTCACTTGCACGAGGTTACCACCTCGAAAACCGGTGTCCGGACCCAGCGGTATGTTCCCAGCATCCTGTCCATCACATCCGTATAACGCGATCGCTAGGAACATGAGGATAATTCGCATCGGAATACGCTACTGCGACGTTGGCATGTCCGCTATATATAATATGGTCAGCTCGGTTTTACTTCCGGGAATGGTCGTTCCTTGCCATCCCTCCTTCGTCAGCCCAAGCCTCCCCCCTTCCAATGTAGGATTTTCTCTGATCTATCCTGATGGATGACGCCCGCGGCCGCTTCCACTTCTGTCCATGACCGCTCGCCATCCACGCCGCGTCACCGGCGCGTAGGGGACGCGGGTGTGGCGCGTCACTGTCGCGTCGATGATATGCAGGCGGCACGTCGCGATCGCTTCGGCGGTACGATTGGCGCAAATCGGCGTGCAATGGCCCGACGACGGTGTGAACTTCGCGGCGTGACCCTCATGGCGCGTCTTGTATGCCTGAAAGCCCATACCGACCGGTCTCAACGCCGAGCCGAATCCTGTCAGCCGGTCGCCACGCGCGTTCCCACCGCGATCAAGCAGGGGCCACCCTCACACGCTGTCGGCGCACTCAGAACCAGTGTCCGCTTCGCTGGCCGCATCGCTTCGCCGCTGCAGGGCGGAGGCAAAAATCCAGCAGCGTATCGCACTGGCGAGATTGGGCGGATCAGCGGCCTTCATCCGCATCACATCGATCCGAGCGATGAGGGCGTTGATGGGCAGGTCCGCCCGCTTCGCCGCGTCTCGCAGCGCATCCCAGAAAATGGGCTCCAAACTGATCGCGGTCTGGTGCCCGGCGATCGTCACGCTCCGTTTGACCGGAGGGGCAAAGGGCGACCCCATCGGCCCATACGAGCCTTCGACAGGGTCGCCCTGGTCCATCAATACATGTGCTGCCCGCCGTTGAGCGACAAGGTCGTGCCGGTCACGAAGCCCGCATCCTCGCTGCACAGGAAGGCGACGCCGCGCGCGATTTCGCTGGCCTGGCCCAGGCGGCCGACCGGGATCTTGGCGACGATCTTTTCCAGCACGGCAGGGGGCACGGCCGCGACCATGTCGGTGTCGATATAGCCCGGCGCGATGGCATTGACGGTGACGCCCGCCTTGGCGCCTTCCTGCGCGAGCGCCTTGGTGAAGCCGTGGATGCCAGACTTGGCGGCGGCATAGTTGACCTGGCCATATTGGCCCGCCTGCCCGTTGATCGACCCGATATTGACGATCCGGCCCCAGCCGCGCTCCCGCATGCCGCCAAAGGTCGCCTTGGCCATGTTGAAGCAGCCGCCGAGGTTAATGCGCATGACTTCGTTCCAGTCGTCGAAGCTCATCTTGGCCAGCACGCCGTCGCGGGTGATGCCTGCATTGTTGACGACGATGTCGATCGGGCCGAGTTGTTCGGCGACGGCAGCGCAACCATCGAGGCAGGCCTGATGATCGCCCACATCCCATTTGAAGGCGGCGATGCCGGTGCGCTCGGTAAAGGCCTTCGCCTTTTCGTCATTGCCGCCATAATTGGCCGCAACGGTATAGCCCATGTCCCGCAACGCCAGGCTGATCGCCTCGCCAATGCCCCGCGTACCGCCGGTCACGATCGCTACTCTCGCCATATGCGCATCCTCTTCTTACCTAAGCGGGCTGGTCGATCCAGCCCGAAAGCTCGCGGCCGATCAGCCTCTGGTACAAAGTGATAGCGTCGGGCGACGCATTTAGACAGGGTAAATAGGCAAATTTTTCGCCGCCAGCAGACAAAAAGGCCTCTTTTGCCCGCAACGCTATTTCTTCCAATGTTTCAAGGCAGTCGGCGGAAAATCCGGGTGTTACGACAGCAATATTACGGACACCATCGCGTACCAATCCGGCAAGCGTTGCTTCGGTCTCCGGCTCCAGCCATTTCGCCCGGCCAAAGCGCGACTGGAAGCTCATATGGACCGGCAGCGTCAGTGCTTCGCGCAGCAGGCGGACGGTCTTGACTGACTGGCAATGATAGGGATCGCCCAGATGCAAGGTGCGCTCCGGCATGCCATGGAAGCTCGCGAGAATGGCGTCCGGTGCGAAATCGAGCGCCGCGACATGCGCGTCGATCGCGGTCTTGAGCGCGGCAATATAGGCCGGGTCGTCATGGTAAGGCGGCAAGGTGCGGATGGCGGGCTGCCAGCGCATCGCCTTGAGCGCCGCGAAGGCTGCGTCATTGGCGGTCGCCGTGGTCGCGCCGCTATATTGCGGATAGAGCGGCGCGAGCAGGATGCGGTCGCAGCCCGCCTTCTTCATCGCCGCCAGGCGCGAGGCGATCGACGGATTGCCATAGCGCATGGCCCAATCGACGGTGACGCCCGGCCCCATCGCCTGTTGAAGTGCCAGCGCCGTGTCGCGGGTATGGAAGGCAAGCGGCGATCCCTGGTCGGTCCACACCTGTTGATAGGCATGGGCCGATTTCTTGGGCCGGGTGGTCAGGATGATGCCGCGCAGAATCGGCTGCCACAGGATCGGCGGCAGTTCGACCACGCGGCGGTCGGACAGGAATTCGCCGAGATAGCGCCGCACCGAGCCGGCGTCGGGCGCATCGGGCGTGCCGAGGTTGATGAGGAGGACGCCGACTTTGGGGGCCGGAATGGCGGGATGGTTGGGGGGCAGGGTCATATCGTGGCCAATAGCGGCAGGTTGCGCAAACGCTGACCTGTCCATGTGTACAATGCATTGGCGATAGCAGGCGCGACCAGCGGCGCGGCGAGATCGCTAACGCCGACCGGGGACGCGGTGCTGCGGATCAGTTCGACCGTCACTTCGCCGATATCGGCGAGGCGTGGCAAATTCATTCGGCCCAGGATCGCGCGGGTCGGCAGGCCGCGTGCATAAGGCACGGACGCCCCCATCGCAAAGGCGAGGCCGTAGATGAGACCTCCTTCGACCTGCTGCCGGGCAATGTCGGGATGGACCTGATCGCCGACATCGACCGCCGCGATCATGCGGTTGACGCTCAGCCGGTCGCCGCGCATCGATGCTTCGACCATCACCGCCCCATAGCCGCCCTGCATGACGTGCGCGGCAAGCCCCTGCCCGCTGCCCGCTATGCCGCCCTGCCAACCGCCCATCGCCGCAGCGGTGGACAGGCAATGGGCCAAACGCGGATTGCCGCCCAGCATCTGGATACGGAAGGACATCGCCTCCATGCCCGCCAGATGCGCCAGTTCATCGACGAAACTTTCGGTGAAGAATGCGCCATGCAGATGCGCGTTGCCCCGCGTGAAACCCAGCGCCAGGCCGACATCGGCGGGATAATGATCCACCGCCCAATTGGGGATCGCATAGGGTGGTGCCATCCCCGCGACTGCCAGCAGGGACGCCTTGTCCGCCGTCTGCACCGCCGCCTCATGGGGCAGCGCGCCATCCGATATGCGTGCCCAGGTCTGGGTCATGGCGCAGGGTGCCGCGACTTTGGCCAGCCAGCCCTCGATCGCGCCGTTACGCCCGATTTTCGCCGCCATCCGCGCCTGCGCAGGCGCACTGGGCCGGTCCTGCACGATATCCTCCAGCCGCGACCAGAGCAGTTGCACCGGGCGGCCCACATCGCGCGCGATCAAGGTGGCTTGCACACCGACGTCCCAGTCCATCTTGCGCCCGAAGGAACCGCCCGCGTGCAGCGGATAAAGGGTGACGGCGGTTTCGGAGAGGCCCAGCGCAGCGGCAATGGCGGCGCGGGCCAAGCCGGGTGCCTGGGTCGCCATCCACACTTCCGCGCTATCCTGCCCGACCCGCGCCGTGGCACAGAGCGGTTCGAGCGCGAGGTGCAGTCCGGCTTCGACCCGATATTCGCTGGCCAAGATGGTCGCGCCTTCGAACACCGGCAGCAGGTCGCCCTGCGCGTAGAGGCGACGGCCCGCCGAGCCGGAAAAAGCGGCTTCCAGCGCCGCGTCTATTCCAGCGCTATCGACCGGTTTGCCGCGCAAGGTGAAGACCGGGTCGGCGAGGTCCAGCGCCTTGTTCGCCGCCCACCAGTTGGTCGCGACCGCGGCGACCCAGCGTTCGGTGCGGACCAGTTTGAGGAAGCCCGTGACATTGCTTGCCGAACGCTCGTCCAGCCCGGCGAGGATCGCGTCGCCGATCGGCCCTTGCCGGATCGAGGCATGGACCATGTCGGGCAGGCGGATGTCGGCGGCGAAATTATGGCTGCCGTCGATCTTCGAAGGCGTATCGAGCCGGGGGACGTCCTGGCCCGACAAACGGCCGTCCTGCCCCTGGCGCAAGGGCAGGATGGCGGGGAGGTCGAACTGCGCCGCTTCCTCTACCAGTTCGCCGATCTTCAGCCGTCGTTCGCTACCGTCGGAGACCAGTCCTTCTATGATATCGCAGCTTTCCCACGGCACCGACCAGCGCGCCGCCGCCGCCTTGCACAGCAGGACGCGCGCCGCCGCACCGGCATCGCGATAGGCGTCATGGAACATCGGGACGGATGTGCCGCCGCCGGTCAGCATCAGGCCGCTGCGCGTCGCATATTGGCCGATCGCCCAATCGCCAGCATCGCCCAGCAAGCGGGTCCAGTCACTCGCCAGCCATTCGCGCGCCAGCAGCGTGTTGGCGTAGAGCGGGCTGATCGGTGCGCTTTGGACAGCGACCGTGCGCCAGTCTGCGCCCAGTTCATCGGCCAATATCTGCGGCAGGACCGTGGTCACCCCTTGGCCCGTTTCGGTTTGCGGCACGATGACGATCACCTGCCCCGATCGGTCGATCTTGAGGAAGGCGTTGACGATCGTTTCGCCGGGACCGGCATTGAGGTTGGGCTGGTAGCTACGTGGCCAAACGCCCCAGGCGATGAGCAACCCCGCCGCCGCACCGCCGCCGACCAGCAGCGTGCGCCGGTCGATGCCCTTGCGGCTGTCCGATAGTGTGCGCGAGGGGCGAGCCATGGCCCGACTGATAGGGGCGCGATGGCCGGGTGGAAAGCGTTAATCGGCGCTGACCGGCGCGATGCCCAGACGGGGTATTTCGATTGCAGGACAGCGGTCCATCACCACCTTGAGGCCCGCCGCTTCAGCGCGGGCAGCGGCGGCCTCATCCATAACGCCGAGTTGCATCCAGACCGATTTCGCGTCGGCGGCAATGGCATTGTCCACCGCCTCACCGGCCGCTTCGCTCCGCCGGAAGATATCCACCATGTCGATGGGTTCGCCGATGTCGGACAGGCGGCCCCAGACAAATTCGCCATGGACATGTTCGCCCGCAATCTGTGGATTGACCGGCAGGACGCGATAGCCATGGTCCTGAAGGACAGCCATGACGCGATAGCTGGCCCGTTCCGGCCTGTCGGAGATGCCGACCAGCGCGATGGTGCGGGTTTCGGTGAGCAGGGTGGCGATGTCCTGCGGGGCGGTCAGCGGCATGGAAATTCTCCTTATGCAGCTAGGACGAGCCAAGGACCGGGACGTTCCCGATGATGGAGACGGATCGCTTAACTTCGCACATTTCCCGCTGATTTCGACATATTCTTGCGCGGCCCTGATCCTATCGCAAAGTCATGGCGTGCCGATCGCCAACCATAGCCTGTTGCCCCGCTGTAGGACAGTCAAACCGTGCGATCGAGCCACGCCGCCACCGCCTGCGCGATTGTCCGGAAGGCGTCGGCATGGACGCCCTCGCCCGCCGCCGGGGGGTCACCCGCGTCGGACTGGCGGCGAATGTCGATGGCGAGCGGGATGCGGCCAAGGAAGGGCATCCCCATCTCGCCTGCCGCCGTCTCTGCGCCGCCCGTGCCGAAGGGATCGGAGATTTCACCACAATGCGGACAGGCATAGCCCGCCATATTTTCAACGAGGCCGATCATCGGCACGCCCGCCTGGGTGAACAGGCTGACCGCACGGGTCGCGTCGATCAGCGCCAGATCCTGCGGCGTCGAGACGATCACCGCGCCGACCGGCTTATGCTTCTGCACCATCGTCAGTTGAATGTCGCCGGTGCCCGGCGGCATGTCGACCACCAGCAAGTCGGTCTCGCCCCAATCGGCGTCGATCAGTTGCGACAAGGCGTTGCCGACCATCGGCCCGCGCCACGCCAGCGCCTTGCCGGGTTCGACCAGATGCGCCATCGACAGCATCGGAATGCCGAGCGTGCCGGTGACCGGGATCATCTTCTTGTCACGGGCCTGGGGTTTCTGATCCTCGCTGCCCATCAATCGTGCCTGCGACGGGCCATAGATGTCGGCATCGACCAACCCGACCCGGTGGCCGAGGCGATGCAGCGCGACGGCGAGATTGGCCGACAGAGTGGATTTGCCCACCCCGCCCTTACCCGACGCCACGGCAATGATGCGTAGTGGCTTGCGCTCCGCCGTCTGGGCGATGCGGACATCGGTGACGCCCGGCACGGTCATTGCGCCCTCACGGATCGCGGCGGCGAGACCGTCGCGCCGTTCGGGCGACAGGCCGCCGACATCGAGCGCGAGGGTCATGATCCCGTCCTTGACGCGCGGCGTACTGGCACGGCCATCGGTCAGAGCGGTCAGGCGGGCGGTAAAATCGGCAATATCGGTCATGACGACGCCCTGTAGGAAATAATCGCTCCTAAGGGCACTGTTTTTCGCGGGCCAGCCTTCCTATAGAAGGTGACATGAAAAGATTATTCGGGTGGATGCCCGGCATCGTGAGCATGGCGCAAGGCCCCTGGGGCGGCAAAAGCGACGGGCCGGAGAGTAATGACGGTTCGGGCGGAAAGGGTGCGGGCGGCGATGGCGGCCCGCGCAATCCCTGGACCCAACCAGGTCGGCCGGTTGGGCAGAAAGGTCCGTCCGCGATCGAGGAAATGTTGCGGCGTGGCCGTGACAGCTTTGGCCAAGGTGGCGGCAATGGCGGCGGCTTTGGCGGCCTGCCCCAACGTCCCAATGGCAAGGCGCTATGGCCGATCGGGATCGCCATCCTGGTCATCCTATGGCTGGTGCTGACCAGTTTCCACCGTGTCGGCCCGCAGGAACGCGGCGTCGTCACTTATCTCGGCAGTTACAGCCGCACCCTGACCCCCGGTATCAGCCTGACCCTCCCCGCCCCCTTCGCGGCGGTGACGATCGTCGATGTCGAGGAAATCCGCACCATCGACGTGGGATCGACCACGGCGGAGAATGAGAATCTGGTGCTGACCGGCGACCAGAATATCATCGACCTTGCCTATTCGGTGCGCTGGAACATCCGCAATCCCGAACTGTACCTGTTCCAACTGTCCAACCCCGATGCCGCCGTGCGCGAAGTCGCCGAAAGCGCGATGCGCGCCGTGCTGGCCAGCGTCAGCCTGGACGACGCATTGGGCGCGGGCCGTACCGCGATCGAACAGCAGGTCGAACAGCGGATGCAGGAGATACTGGACGGTTACCGTTCCGGCATCCGCATCCAGGGTATTGCGATCAAGCAGGCCGATCCGCCAGCCGCGGTCAATGATGCGTTCAAGGCCGTGTCGGCCGCGCAGCAGACCGCGCAGACCTACCTCAACGAAGCGCGCGCCGCCGCCCAGCAGGTAACGGCCAAGGCGCAGGGCGAGGCAGCATCCTTCGACAAGGTGTATGAACAATATCGCCTGGCCCCGGACGTGACCCGCCGCCGCATGTATTATGAAACGATGGAGGGCGTGTTGGCCAATGTCGACAAGACCATCGTCGAAGGGACGAATGTGACACCCTATCTGCCGCTGCCCGAAATCAAGCGGCGTGCCGCGCAGGCCGCCCCTGCGGCGCCCGCCGTCTCCAGCACGGAGGGTCAGTGATGCCCGCATTCCTGCGCAACCCCGTAGCGCTGGCGCTGTTCGTGCTGGCGCTGCTCATTCTGCTGGGCAGCACCATCGCCATCGTGCCCGAAACCAAGCAGGGCGTGATCGTCCGCTTCGGTGATCCCAAGGCGATCATCAACCGCTATCGCCAGAATGAAACCTTCGGCAATACGGGCGCTGGCATCATCATGCGCTGGCCCTTCGTGGACCAGGTCGTGTGGATCGACAAGCGCGTGCTGTCGGTCGAAATGGAGCGCCAGCAGGTGCTGTCTACCGACCAGCTAAGGCTACAGGTCGATGCCTTTGCGCGCTATCGCATCGTTGATCCGCTGCGCATGTATATCGCCGCCGGTAGCGAGGAACGGGTGTCGGAAGCGTTGCGTCCGATCTTGGGTTCGGCGCTGCGCAACGAACTGGGCAAGCGGCCCTTCGCCGCGCTGCTCAGCCCGGAGCGGGGCCAGGTGATGCAGAATATCGAGGCGGGCCTGGATCGCGTCGCGCGCCAATATGGCGCTGAAATCGTCGATGTGCGGATAAAGCGCGCCGACTTGCCCGATGGCACGCCGCTCGACAGCGCCTTCACCCGCATGCGGACAGCGCGCGAACAGGAAGCGCTGACCATCCGGGCGCAGGGCGCGAAGCAGGCGCAGATCATTCGGGCCGAAGCCGATGCCAATGCCGCGCGCATCTATGCGGCGAGCTATGGCAAAGACCCGTCCTTCTATGATTTCTATCGGGCGATGCAGAGTTATCGCTACACCTTCTCGCCAGACCGGGCGGGGGAGACCAACATCATCCTTTCGCCCAATAATGAGTTCCTGCAGCAGTTTCAGGGGCGGCGTTGAGCCGCGCCCTGTTTCTCTCCCGATCATTACGGAACCAGCGTCATTCAATGAGGGTTAAGGGAAGGCGGCGCATTTCAGGGCTTCGTCAAAGTCCCGCCTTCCAATTCCTTCGCAGTTCATGAGAGGACCGTCACGAGTGCGTTACGCTTATGCCATCACCGGCGCCCTGTTGCTGGGCGGCACCGCCATTGCCGTTACCACCAGTTCCAATGTCGGCGCCCAGACCGCACAGAATGAAGGCCTGACCGCCGCCGCCCCGCAGGGCGCGCCGGCAAGCCTGGCTGACATGGTCGAAAAATTGCAGCCCGCCGTGGTCAATATTTCGACCAAGCAGCGGGTGCAGGTTCAAAATCCCTTCGCGGGCACGCCTTTCGGCCAGTTGTTCGGCCAGGGTGGCGGCCAGCCGCAGACGCGGCAGGCGCAGTCGCTGGGGTCGGGCTTCCTGATTTCGGCAGACGGCTATATCGTCACCAACAACCATGTGGTGTCGGCGGGTGCCGAAGGGGCGTCGGTGGACTCGATCACCGTCACGCTGACCAACAAGACGGAATATACCGCCAAGCTGGTGGGTCGTGATCCCGCGACCGATCTGGCCGTGTTGAAGATCGATTCGCCCAAGCCCCTGCCCTTCGTCAAATTCGGCGACAGCACCAAGGCGCGGGTCGGCGACTGGGTGGTCGCGATCGGCAATCCCTTCGCCCTCTCGGGCACCGTGACCGCCGGGATTATTTCGGCCGTGCATCGCAATACCGGTGGCGGGTACGAGAAGTTCATTCAGACCGATGCGTCGATCAACCAGGGCAATTCCGGTGGCCCGATGTTCGACATGCGTGGCAATGTGATCGGCATCAACAGCCAGATATTGTCGCCGTCGGGCGGCAATGTCGGCATCGGCTTTGCTATCCCGTCCGAACAGGCCGCCCCGATCGTGGAAACGCTGCGCAAGGGCGAGACTGTCCGTCGCGGCTATCTGGGCGTGCAGATCAGCCCGCTGGGTGAGGATCTGGCCGAATCGCTTGGTCTTGCCAAGAATCGCGGCGAGTTCGTGCAGGGTGTCGAGCCAGGCAAGGGCGCGGAGAAGGCCGGGATCAAGGCAGGTGACGTGATCGTCAGCGTGGCGGGTCAGGAAGTCAGCCCCGAACAGAATCTCTCCTCCATCGTCGCGTCGCAGCCCATCGGCTCGCGCGTGCCGATCGTGCTGATCCGCAATGGTCAGCGCCAGACGGTCAATGCCGTGGTGGGTGAGCGTCCGAGCGAGGACGAACTGACCAACTTCGCGCCGCAGCAGGATGAGGATTTCAGCCAGCAGCAGCAAAATCCGGGTCAGGCGGCACAGCAGTCGCTGGGCATCTCCGCGATTCCCTTGACGCCGGGCATCATCCGCCAGCTGGGCATCGCCGCCGATACGCGCGGCGTCGTCATCACTGGCGTCGATCCGTCGACCGATGCGGGCACCAAGGGTCTGCGTCGTGGCGATGTGATCATCACCGCCAATAACCGGCCGGTGGCGAGCCAGGCGGAACTGGATGCGCAGGTGAAGGCCGTGGCGGGTCAGAACCGCAACGCGATCCTGCTGCAGGTGCTGCGTCGCGGTCAGCCGCCCATCTTCCTGCCGGTACGCCTGCGCGACAAGTAAGCTGCTTCCGCGCTTGCGGAAGGTGCCAAACTCTGCCTAATTTTCGTCACCCCCGCAGCTGTGGGGGTGACGTTTTTTTTTGGGGGCAGCGGCACATGAGCGACGGCATTTTCATCGGGCTGGGCGCGCCAGACAAGGATGGCGGCGTGCGCCAGTTGCTCAATCTGCGCGGCGCCAATCGCCATGGGCTGATCGCGGGCGCGACCGGCACGGGCAAGACGGTGACGTTGCAGGGCATTGCCGAGAGTTTTTCGGCGCTGGGCGTACCGGTGTTCCTGTCCGATGTGAAAGGCGACCTGTCGGGCATCGCCATGGCGGGTTCCCCGACGTTCAAAAATGCCGACAAGCTGGTCGCGCGGGCGGCCGAGATCGGGCTGACCGACTATAGCTATAGCGACAATCCGACGATCTTCTGGGATCTCTATGGCGAACAGGGCCATCCGGTTCGCACCACCGTCAGCGAGATGGGGCCGCTGCTGCTGGCGCGGTTGATGGGGCTCAATGAAACGCAGGAAGGCGTGTTGACCATCGCCTTCCGCTACGCCGACGAGGAAGGGCTGCTGCTGCTCGACCTTGGCGATTTGCAGGCGATGCTGGCCTATTGCGCGGACAATGCCGGGACGCTGTCGGCGCGCTATGGCAATGTGACCAAGGCGAGCGTGGGGGCGATCCAGCGGCAATTGCTGCAACTCGAAGCGCAGGGCGGCGACCATTTCTTTGGCGAGCCTGCGCTCGACATCAACGACATGCTGCGGCTGGATGAGCAGGGGCGCGGCTATATCAACATATTGGCCGCCGACCGGCTGATGCAGAGCCCGAAACTCTATGCGACCTTCCTGCTGTGGCTGTTGTCCGAACTGTTCGAGACGCTGCCGGAGGTCGGCGACCCGGACAAGCCGGTGCTGGTCTTCTTCTTCGACGAGGCGCATCTGCTGTTCGATGATGCGCCCAAGGCGTTGACCGACAAGATCGAGCAGGTGGTGCGGCTGATCCGGTCGAAGGGCGTGGGCGTCTATTTCGTGACCCAGAACCCGATAGACATACCAGAGGATGTGGCGGGGCAATTGGGCAACCGGGTGCAACATGCGCTGCGCGCCTTCACCCCGCGCGACCAGCGGGCGATCCGCGCGGCGGCGGAAACGTTCCGGATCAATCCCGATCTGGACGTCGAGACAGCGATCACCGAATTGAAGGTCGGCGAGGCGCTGGTGTCGCTGTTGCAGGAGGATGGATCGCCGGGCATCGTCCAGCGCACGCTGATCGCCCCGCCCCGATCGCGGCTTGGCCCGGTAAGCGCGAAGGAGCGCGCGATCATCCAGTCGATTTCGCCGTGCGACGGCACATATGACGCCGCCGTCGATCGGGAGTCGGCCGAAGAGATATTGGCGGCACGCGGCGAGGCTGCGGCCGCCGCCGCGCTGGCCAGCAAGGCCCAGGCGGAGGCCGACAAGGCCGCCGCCGCGCAGGCCAAGGTCGAGGCGAAACAGCGCGAGGCGGCGGCGCGCGAAGCGGCCAAGCCCTCCACGATCGACAAGGCGGTGCAGTCCGCCGCCCGGTCGGCAGCGTCTTCCGTCGGGCGGCAGGTGGCCAACGAACTGGGCAAGGCCGTGTTCGGGTCAAGCCGACGCAAGGCATCGGGCGGCGGGATAGCGGGCAAGTTGATGCGGGGGATATTGGGCGGGCTGTTCAAATAGCCTATCATCGGATGCAAACAGGGAGGAGATGGACGTGAAGGCAAGCGTGACACCCATCATGATGGCAGGCCTTTTGATGGCGGCCCCTATTCATGCCCAAACGGTCATTCCACCGCGCGACGTGATCGGCGCGGCCATCGTCAGCGACATCGCGAAGGATCGACAGGCGGAACGCGAGGCTAAGCGTCAGCCCTATGCCACGCCTGGCTATGGCCCAATCGCGTCGGCGAAAGCGGGGGGTGAGGCTTGTGCCGCCAAAGCCCGGCAGCAGGCCGGATCGAACGCCGCGCTGGTCGGGCGGCCAGTGACGAGCAGCATGTCGACCGGATGGGAGGTCGAGGGCCAGATCGGCTTGACCGATGGTGGAACCATTCCCTTCATCTGCTCGATACGCAACGGGTCGGTCACCGGAATACTCTTGCGTCAGTAGAGGCGCGAAGCCCGATCATCGGGCGGTGAAGAAATGCTCCGCCGCCCCCTCGTTAGCGCGATTGCCTATTGGTTGCGCAGGCGGCTAAAGCGCTGGCCATGACCGCCCCTTCTCCGCCTCGCCACCCGCTGCATTTCCCCAATTTCCGGGCCTATCTCGTCGGGCGGTGCGCCGCCGTGCTGGCGCAATATGGCATGATGATCGTGCTGGGCTGGCAGGCCTATAATATCGCGCGGGAGACGATGACCACGTCGGGGGCGGCGGCGCAATTGGGGTTGATCGGACTGGCGCAGTTTCTGCCGCTCTTCTTTCTGACGCCGATCACCGGCTGGGTCGCGGACCATTATGACCGGCGGATGATTTCGCGCACGACGCTGGCGGCGCTGACGCTGGCGGCGGGACTGCTGGCCTTTGCCACCTATGAGGACTGGGTCAGCCTGCCGCTGATCTTTGGCATTGCCGTGGTCGTGGGGATTGCGCGGGCCTTCAATGGTCCGGCCTATGGCGCGCTCGCGCCCAATCTGGTGCCGCCTGCCGTGCTGCCCAATGCCATCGCCATATCGGCAGTGGTGTGGCAGGCTGGGTCGATCGTGGGGCCGGCGCTGGGCGGCTATGCCTATGCGGCGACGCCCTGGGGTGCCTATGCGCTGGCCGCCCTGCTCTATGCCGTGGCGTTCGGGGCGATGATGCTGATCGGCCCGGTGCCGCAGCCGCCGCGCGACCGGACCCGTCACCCTATCCGCCAGATGATCGACGGGCTGCATTATGTGCGCACCAATCGCCTGGTGCTGGCGACGATCACGCTGGACCTGTTCGCGGTGCTGCTGGCAGGCGCGACTGCGTTGTTGCCGGTCTATGCGCGCGACATATTGCAGGTCGGGTCGACGGGCCTCGGCCATCTGGCCGCTGCGCCCGGCATCGGGGCGGGGCTGGTGGCGCTGTGGTTTTCGATCCGGCCGATGAAGCGCGAAGTCGGCCTCAAGATGCTGGCCGCCGTCATGGTGTTTGGCCTGGCCACCATCGTCTTTGGCTGTACCGCCTTCCTGCCGCGCAGCTTTGCGATGGAGGTCGGGCTTGGCGCGCTGGTGGTGCTGGGAGCGGCCGACATGGTGTCGGTGTTCGTGCGCCAGTCGCTGGTCCAGCTTCATACCCCCGATGCGATGCGCGGGCGGGTGTCGAGCCTGTCGCAACTGACCATTTCGGCATCGAACGAACTGGGAGAAGCCGAGTCCGGTTTTCTCGCCGCGCTGGTCGGGCCGGTTGTCGCTGTCATCGGCGGGGGCATTGGTGCTATCGTCATCACCCTGTTCTGGGCGCGGCTCTTTCCCGAATTGCGCCTTGCACGCACCTTCGACCCACCCGACATAAGGGCGGCGGACCATAGCCAGGAGAAGGCCCCATGAAAGTCACCTCGATACTCGAAACCATCGGTCACACGCCGCATATCCGCATGGCGCGCCTGTTTGGCGATGCGCCCGAAGGCAGCGAAGTGTGGATCAAGTCGGAACGGTCCAACCCCGGCGGGTCGATCAAGGACCGGATCGCGCTGGCCATGATCGAAGCGGCCGAGGCGTCGGGCGAGTTGCAGCCGGGCGGCACGATCATCGAGCCGACGTCGGGCAATACCGGCGTGGGCCTCGCCATGGTGGCGGCGGTCAAGGGCTATAAGCTGGTTCTCGTCATGCCCGAAAGCATGTCGATCGAACGGCGGCGGCTGATGCTGGCCTATGGTGCCAGTTTCGACCTGACCCCGCGCGAAAAGGGGATGAAGGGCGCGATCGAGCGCGCGCTGGAACTGGTGGCGCAGACGCCGGGTTCCTGGATGCCGCAGCAGTTCGAGAACCCCGCCAATATCGCGGTCCATGCCCGCACCACGGCGCAAGAGATATTGGCCGATTTCGCCGAAACGCCGATCGACGCGCTGATCACCGGGGTCGGCACCGGCGGGCATATCACCGGCACGGCGGAGGTGTTGAAGGCGGTATGGCCCGGCATCAAAATCTATGCGGTCGAGCCGACGCTGTCGCATGTCATCAGTGGCGGCCAGCCGGGACCGCATCCGATCCAGGGCATTGGTGCGGGCTTCATTCCGGCCAATTTGCACACCCAGTTGCTCGATGGCGTGATCCAGGTCGATCCGGCCGATGCCAAGGACTATGCCCGGCGCGCGGCGCGCGAGGAAGGGATGCTGGTCGGCATTTCGTCGGGGGCGACACTGGCAGCGATTGCGCAGAAATTGCCGGATCTGCCCGCTGGTAGCCGGGTGCTGGGCTTCAACTATGATACCGGCGAGCGCTATTTGTCGGTGCCCGATTTCCTGCCGGAATAAGCGATCGGCACGACAGTCGTGAAGAAGAGCGATACGCCTCACCCCCTGGCGATGCTGTTCTGGGCGCTGATGTTCGTCGGCCTGCCCATGGGGGTGGCTGGCTGGGACAGTCGGCAGAACGTGCGGGCTGATCCATCAGGCTATGCGGCGGGGGCGGAAGGCCGCGCGATGCGGCCGCCCAGCCCGCCGCCGCCGGTCGAGCCGGTGGCGGTCTATGCGCTGGATGCCGACCGGGCGCGGGCGGTGAATGCCGCCATTCCCTTTTCGCGGCTTGCCAATCCCCCGGCGCGGCCTTTCCTGTTTTCGGGGTCCGAGACGGATCTGGCGCGGGCGGTCGATTGCCTGGCGGCGGCGGAAATCTATGAGGCGGGCGACGATGCCGTTGGTGAGCAGGCGGTGGCGCAGGTGGTGCTGAACCGCGCGCGCCACCCCGCCTTCCCCAAGACGGTGTGCGGCGTGGTATTTCAGGGGCAGGAACGGCGGACCGGGTGCCAGTTCACCTTCTCCTGCGATGGCGCACTGACGCGCACGCCCTCGCAGGCGGCGTGGGAACGGGCGCGGGCGATTGCGCGGGCGGCGCTGGCGGGGCAGGTGTTCGCGCCGGTCGGCCATGCGACCCATTATCATACCAATTGGGTGGTCCCCTATTGGAGCGGGAGCCTCGACAAGATCGGCGCGGTCGGCACGCATCTCTTCTTCCGCTGGCGCGGATGGTGGGGCACGCCGCCTGCCTTTCGCCGGGGGAGCGCGGGTGGCGAGCCGTTGATCGGGCGGATCGCCAAATTGTCGCTGGCGCATCAGGGCGGCGAGGATGTGCTGCCTGACGGGACGGCTGCGCCCGTCGAGGGGATTGCCGCCAGTGCGTTGGCGGCCCAGCCCAAGCAGGCGATCGGCGAGGCGATGCTGGGGCGGACGATTGCGGGCGTGCGGCTGGCGGTGCTGGGGCCGGATGGCACCAGCTTCCTGGTCGAATTGCCGCGCGGTGGCGCGCCCGACCAATGGCCGGAGCTTGCCAAGACCTTTTGCGCGGGGCGGCCCGAATGCCGGATCATGGCCTGGCGGGCAGGCTCTGCCCCGACAAAGATCCCCTTGAGCGACGGGCAGCTCGGAACGATGAGCTTTGCCTATATCCACAATAGTGCGAGCGGGTTGCAGCGGGCGCTGTGGAATTGTGCGCAGACACCGCGCAGCAGCAAGGCGGAATGTATGCGCCAGCGGGTGCCGACCGCCGCCCCTGCCCCGTCGGCCGATGCCGCGCTGGCCGGGGTGCGGCGCAAGGAGCGGTTCGAGACGGTGAAGATCGCGCCGGTGGGGTCAGCGAACGGTACAGCGACCCGGACAAACTAAACGCATAGCGGGATGGTCACATTCGTTCGTTATGATATGCTGTTACATGTTGATGTGAGGGCAGACTATGGTGACGCGGCGAACGTTTCTGGGCAGCGGCGGGATGGCGGTTGGCGGCGCGATGGGGCTGGCTGTGGGTGGCGGAACGGCGCGGGCGCAGGCGGTCGTTACGGATACGAAATGGCCTGACGAAGCGCCGTTTCGCTTTGCCGCCGACATGGCCGATTTCGGCGCGGCGCAAATGGCGCTTACGAAGTTGTATGCCGTCAATCGCGATATCGCGACGTTCGATGCGGCCTATTATGGGGCGATGACCCTGCCCGTACAGGCGGCCTATGCGGCGCGATCCAACTGGGTCAACCACAATCATGCGCTGTTCCTGCGCAATGGCGCGCCGGGTCATCCGCGCGATGTCGAGTTGGACAAGTCGCGCGCGGCGGTGGCGACGATGCTGGGCGCGTCGGTCGAGGAGATCGCGCTGGCGGGCGGCGGAACCGAGGCGTTGTACGCTTTGATCGCCAATTATGCGCGGCTCAAGGCGGGCGACGCGGTCATCTATGCCGATGTCGATTATGACGAGATGCAATTTGCCTGCGATTATCTGGAGCAGAGCCGGGGTGCGCGCATCGTCCGCTTCGACCTGCCCGAACCGCATACGGAGGCGAATATCCTGGCCGCCTATGACCGGTTGTTGAAGGATACGCCGCGCGCCAAGCTGCTGTTGCTGACGCATTTGTCCAACCGCAACGGACTGGTGCCGCCGGTCAAGGCGATCGTCGCCATGGCCAAGGCGCGCGGGGTCGATGTTATCCTCGACAGTGCGCAGGCGGTCGGCCACCTGCCCTTCACGGTCGCGGAGACGGGCGCGGACTTCATCGGTTTTTCGCTGCATAAATGGCTGGCCGCGCCCTTGGGGACCGGGGGCATCTATATCCGTAAGGATCGATTGCAGGACATAGCGCCATGGCTTGGCAACCGCATCCATGGGGCGGACGATATTCGCGCCCGGATTCCCACGGGCACGGTGGATTTCGCCGCGCGATTGACGGTGCCCTATGCGATCGCGGTGCAGGAGGCGATCGGCCTGCCAGCGAAGCATCGCCACCTTCTGGCGCTGCGCGATTACTGGATTGATCGGGTCCGCGATGTGCCGGGCGTGCAGATCCTATTGCCCGAACTGCCGGGGCGGCACGGCGCGGTGGCGGCGTTCCGTTTGCCGGGCATGGGCGGGCCGGACGATGCGAAGAAGGCGGCAGCGCTGTTCCTTAAAAAATATGGGCTGCTGGTGGTGGCGAAAGCGGGGCTGGCATCGGGGCCGGTGCTGCGCGTGACCCCTGCCCTGTTCAACACGAGCGCTGAACTTGACCGGCTGGTGGCGGCGATCCGGGCGGAGCGCGGGCTGTTTGCCTGACACCCCCCTTCCCAAAGCCGGACAAGCAGACTATATGGGCAGCAATCCGGTCGTCCCGTCGCCAGTCTTGGCAGTGGGTCGGCCGTCTCCCGTATCGTTCGGGGACCGGGGCCGGTTAGCGCGTGGCCAAGGGCAGTATTGAACGAAAACGGCGAGTCATCAGGTGCTGACAGTGCGGATCGGACAGTCCCGACCCGCACTTTTTTGCGTGGACGGAAGCGGTGCGAATCACCCCTTTGTCCATCGCGCTTCGACTGAATTTTCGCTGCGATGCGGAAAAACGCGACGAATGAAGGCAAGGACCAAGCATGGCGACCAAAGCTCTCCCCCCGATCAGTAACACCGGCGCGAAGAAGCGCATCCGCAAGGTGTTCGGCGACATCCACGAAGTGGTGCAGATGCCGAACCTGATCGAAGTGCAGCGGGAGAGCTATGAACAGTTCCTCCGTTCGGACCACTCGATCGGTTATGTGTCGGGCCTGGAAAAGACGCTGCGCAGCGTCTTCCCGATCCGCGATTTCGCGGGCACCGCCGAAATGGACTTCGTCCATTACGAGCTGGAAGACCCGAAATATGACGTCGAGGAATGCCGTCAGCGCGGCATCACCTATGCAGCGCCGATGCGCGTTACCCTTCGCCTCATCGTGTTCGAAGTCGATCAGGACACCGAAACCCGCTCCGTGCTCGATATCAAGGAGCAGGACGTCTACATGGGCGACATGCCCCTGATGACGGGCAACGGCACCTTCATCGTCAACGGCACCGAGCGCGTGATCGTCAGCCAGATGCACCGTTCGCCGGGCGTCCTGTTCGACCATGATCGCGGCAAGACCCATTCGTCGGGCAAATATCTGTTCGCCGCGCGCGTCATTCCCTATCGTGGCTCGTGGCTGGACTTCGAGTTCGACGCCAAGGACATCGTCAACGTCCGTATCGACCGCAAGCGCAAGCTGCCGGTCACGGCTTTGCTGTTCGCGCTTGGCCTCAATGCCGAAGAAATCCTTGGGCATTTCTATAACAAGGTAACCTTCGTCCGTGGCGAAGGCGGCTGGCAGATTCCCTACACGCCCGAAGCATGGCGTGGGCAGAAGCCGTCGTTCGACATCGTCGATGCCAAGTCCGGCGAAGTCATCTTCCCGCTGGGCACCAAGATTTCGCCCCGCGCCGCCAACAAGGCGGAGAAGGACGGCCTGACCCAGTTGCTGATCCCGACCGAGGAAGTCTATGGTCGCTACAGTGCCTATGACCTGGTCAATGACGCGACCGGCGAAATCTATGTCGAAGCCGGTGACGAAATCTCACCGGAAAATCTGGAAAAGCTGGACCAGGCGGGCATCGACCGTCTCGAACTGCTCGACATCGACCATGTCACCACCGGTCCGTGGATCCGCAATACGCTAAAAGCCGACAAGGCCGAAGAGCGCGACCAGGCCCTGAGCGATATCTATCGCGTCATGCGCCCCGGCGAGCCGCCGACGAAGGAAACCGCCGAAGCGCTGTTCGCCGGCCTGTTCTTCGATCCCGAACGCTACGACCTGTCGGCCGTCGGCCGCGTGAAGCTCAACATGCGGCTTGAGCTGGACGCCGAAGACACGGTCACCACCCTGCGCGTCGAGGACATCCTCGCCGTCGTCAAGGAACTGGTGAACCTCAAGGACGGCAAGGGCGACATCGACGATATCGACAACCTCGGCAACCGTCGCGTGCGGTCGGTCGGCGAGCTGCTGGAAAACCAGTATCGCGTCGGGCTGCTGCGCATGGAGCGCGCCGTCAAGGAGCGGATGTCGAGCGTGGACGTGTCGACGGTGATGCCGAACGACCTGATCAACGCCAAGCCCGCCGTGGCCGCCGTGCGTGAATTCTTCGGCAGCTCGCAGCTGTCGCAGTTCATGGATCAGACCAACCCGCTGTCGGAAGTCACCCACAAGCGCCGCGTGTCGGCGCTTGGGCCGGGCGGTCTGACGCGCGAGCGTGCGGGCTTTGAAGTCCGCGACGTTCACCCGACCCATTATGGCCGTATCTGCCCGATTGAAACGCCCGAAGGCCCGAACATCGGTCTGATCAACAGCCTCGCGACGTTCAGCCGCGTCAACAAATATGGCTTCATCGAAACGCCCTACCGCAAGGTAATCGACGGCGTTGTGACCGATGACGTCGTCTATCTGTCGGCGATGGAAGAGGCCAAGCACACGATCGCGCAGGCGAACGCGGAGCTGAACCCCGACAACACGCTGGCCGAAGACCTGATCTCCGCGCGTGAAGCGGGCGAGTTCCTGATGGCGCCCAAGGATCACATCACGCTGATGGACGTCAGTCCCAAGCAGCTGGTGTCGGTTGCGGCCTCGCTCATTCCGTTCCTGGAAAATGATGACGCCAACCGCGCTCTGATGGGATCGAACATGCAGCGCCAGGCGGTGCCGCTCGTCAATGCCGAGGCCCCCTTCGTGGGCACCGGCATGGAGGGCACGGTTGCGCGTGATTCGGGCGCGGCCATCGCCGCCAAGCGTCCGGGCATCGTCGATCAGGTCGATGCGACCCGTATCGTCATCCGTGCGACCGGCGACATCGAACCCGGCCAGTCGGGCGTCGACATCTACACGCTGCAGAAGTTCCAGCGGTCGAACCAGGACACCTGCATCAACCAGCGTCCGCTGGTGAATGTCGGCGACCTGATCGAAGGCGGCGACGTGATCGCCGATGGCCCGTCGACCGAGTTCGGCGAGCTGGCGCTGGGCCGCAACACGCTCGTCGCGTTCATGCCCTGGAATGGCTACAACTATGAGGATAGTATCCTCATTTCCGAACGCATCGTGAAGGATGACGTCTTCACCTCGATCCATATCGAGGAGTTCGAGGTCATGGCTCGCGATACGAAGCTGGGGCCAGAGGACATCACCCGCGACATCCCGAACGTCGGCGAGGAAGCACTGCGCAACCTCGACGAAGCGGGCATCGTCTATATCGGCGCCGAAGTGGAGCCGGGCGACATCCTGTGCGGCAAGATCACCCCCAAGGGTGAATCGCCGATGACGCCGGAAGAAAAGCTGCTGCGCGCGATCTTCGGTGAAAAGGCGAGCGACGTGCGCGACACGTCGCTGCGTCTGCCGCCGGGCGTTGCGGGCACGGTCGTCGAAGTGCGCGTGTTCAACCGTCACGGCATCGACAAGGACGAGCGCGCCATGGCGATCGAGCGGGAGGAAATCGACCGCCTCGCCAAGGATCGCGAGGACGAACGCGCCATTCTCAACCGCGCAACCTTCAACCGTCTGCAGGAAATGCTGACGGGCCAGGTGGCAACGGCCGCGCCAAAGGGCGTCAAGAAGGGCGTCGAAATCGACGAGGCCCTGCTGAGCGAAGTCGAGCGGCATGAATGGTGGAAGTTCGCGGTTGCGGACGACATCCGTCAGGCCGGCATCGAAGCGGTCAAGGCGCAATATGACGAAGCGGTGAAGTCGATCGTCGACAAGTTCGAAGATCGCGTCGACAAGCTGCAGCGTGGCGACGAACTGCCGCCGGGCGTGCTGAAGATGGTCAAGGTGTTCGTGGCGGTGAAGCGCAAGCTGCAACCGGGCGACAAGATGGCCGGTCGTCACGGTAACAAGGGGGTGATTTCGCGCATCCTGCCGGTCGAGGACATGCCATTCCTGGAAGACGGCACCCATGTCGACATCGTGCTCAACCCGCTCGGCGTGCCGTCGCGCATGAATGTCGGGCAGATCTTCGAAACGCATCTGGGCTGGGCTGCCCGTGGCATCGGCCAGCAGCTCAAGCACGCGCTGGAAGACTGGCGCGAGGCCAATCCCAACCCTGAGCCGGGCGTTATGCCTGACGCGGTGCGGGACCGGTTGCTGACCGCTTATGGTCCGCAATATGCCGACGAGATCAACGCCCGCACGGCCGAGCAGATCGTCGACCTGGCCGAACATCTCCAGCGCGGTGTGCCGATGGCGACGCCGGTGTTCGACGGCGCCCGCGAAGCGGACGTGTCGGCGATGCTGGAACTGGCGGGGCTGAACACATCGGGTCAGAGCGACCTGTATGACGGCCGCACCGGCGACAAGTTCGACCGTAAGGTCACGGTGGGCATCATCTATATGTTGAAGCTCCATCACCTTGTCGATGACAAGATCCATGCCCGTTCGATCGGTCCCTACTCGCTCGTCACGCAGCAGCCGCTGGGTGGTAAGGCGCAGTTCGGTGGTCAGCGCTTCGGGGAAATGGAGGTCTGGGCGCTCCAGGCCTATGGTGCTGCCTATACGCTGCAGGAAATGCTGACGGTGAAGTCCGATGACGTGGTCGGCCGCACCAAGGTCTATGAGGCGATCGTCAAGGGTGACGACACGTTCGAGGCCGGTATTCCCGAAAGCTTCAACGTGCTGGTCAAGGAAATGCGCTCGCTGGGCCTCAACGTCGAACTCGCGACGATGGACGCGATCGCCGACGAGGACGACGGCTTCGCGGCGGCGGCGGAGTAAAAGGATTGCGGGCGCTGCCTGACGGCAGCGCCCCTTCCCCTCAGCCCATCAGAATTTCCCTCTCCATGAGGACATGAACATGAATGAACTGACCAACTTCGCCAATCCGGTCGCCAAGACCGAGACGTTCGACCAGATCCAGATCGGCCTTGCCTCGCCAGAGCGCATCCGGTCCTGGTCCTTCGGCGAGATCAAGAAGCCCGAAACCATCAACTATCGTACGTTCAAGCCCGAACGCGATGGCCTGTTCTGTGCGCGCATCTTTGGTCCGATCAAGGATTATGAATGCCTGTGCGGCAAGTATAAGCGCATGAAATATAAGGGCATCGTCTGCGAAAAGTGCGGTGTCGAAGTCACGGTGAGCAAGGTGCGCCGCGAGCGCATGGGCCATATCGAACTGGCCGCCCCGGTGGCGCATATCTGGTTCCTGAAATCGCTGCCGTCGCGCATCGGCCTGCTGCTCGACATGCAGTTGAAGCAGCTGGAGCGCGTCCTCTATTTCGAAAGCTATATCGTCACCGAGCCGGGCCTGACCCCGCTGGAGAAATATCAGCTTCTCAACGAAGACGAACTGCTTGACGCACAGGATCAATATGGCGAGGACGCCTTCACCGCCGGGATCGGCGCGGAAGCGGTCAAGATCATGTTGATGGATCTCGACCTTGAGGGCGAGAAGAAGATCCTGCTTGAAGAGCTGGCGACGACCAAGTCGGAGCTGAAGCCCAAGAAGATCATCAAGCGCCTGAAGGTCGTCGAAAGCTTCCTGGAATCGGGCAACCGTCCCGAATGGATGATCCTGGACGTCGTTCCTGTGATCCCGCCAGAGCTGCGCCCGCTGGTGCCGCTGGACGGTGGTCGTTTCGCGACGTCGGATTTGAACGATCTCTATCGCCGCGTGATCAACCGTAACAACCGCTTGAAGCGCCTGATGGAATTGCGTGCGCCGGACATCATCGTCCGCAACGAAAAGCGCATGTTGCAGGAAGCCGTCGACGCCCTGTTCGACAATGGCCGTCGTGGCCGTGTCATCACCGGTGCCAACAAGCGTCCGCTCAAGTCGCTGTCCGACATGCTCAAGGGCAAGCAGGGCCGCTTCCGTCAGAACCTGCTCGGCAAGCGCGTCGATTATTCGGGTCGTTCGGTCATCGTGACCGGTCCTGAACTGAAGCTGCATCAGTGCGGGCTGCCGAAGAAGATGGCGCTCGAACTGTTCAAGCCGTTCATCTACGCGCGTCTGGATGCCAAGGGTCTGTCCATGACCCTGAAGCAGGCCAAGAAGTGGGTCGAGAAGGAGCGCAAGGAAGTCTGGGATATCCTGGACGAAGTGATCCGCGAGCATCCCGTGATGCTGAACCGCGCGCCCACCCTTCACCGTCTGGGCATCCAAGCGTTCGAGCCCGTGCTGATCGAGGGTAAGGCGATCCAGCTTCACCCGCTGGTCTGCTCGGCCTTCAACGCCGACTTCGATGGCGATCAGATGGCGGTCCACGTTCCACTGAGCCTTGAGGCCCAGTTGGAAGCGCGCGTGCTGATGATGTCCACCAACAACATCCTGTCGCCAGCGAACGGCAAGCCGATCATCGTGCCGTCGCAGGACATGGTGCTGGGCATCTATTATCTGTCGATGGAGCGCGAAGGCGAACCGGGCGAAGGCATGCTGCTCGCCGACATGCAGGAAGTGCATCAGGCGCTGTTCGCCAAGGCCGTAACCCTGCACAGCAAGATCATCAGCCGCGTGCCGCAGACCGACGAGGCGGGCAACAGCTACCTCAAGCGCTATGAGACGACACCGGGCCGCATGTTGCTGGGCGAATGTCTGCCCAAGGCGCACAAGGTGCCGTTCGACGTCGTCAACCGCCTGCTCACCAAGAAGGATGTGGGCGACGTGATCGACGAGGTTTATCGTCACACCGGCCAGAAGGACACGGTGCTGTTCGCGGACGCCATCATGGCGCTGGGCTTCAAGCATGCGTTCCAGGCAGGCATTTCGTTCGGCAAGGACGACATGGTCATTCCTGACTCGAAGGAAGGCACGGTTGCCGAGACCAAGGCGCTGGTGGCCGACTATGAGCAGCAATATCAGGACGGCCTGATCACCCAGCAGGAAAAGTATAACAAGGTGATCGATGCCTGGTCGCAGTGCGGCGACAAGGTGGCGAACGCCATGATGGACGAGATCCGTGCCCAGCCCAAGGACCCCAAGACGGGCCGTCTGGCGCAGATCAACTCGATCTACATGATGGCGCACTCCGGCGCCCGTGGTAGCCAGGCGCAGATGAAGCAGTTGGCCGGTATGCGCGGCCTGATGGCCAAGCCGTCGGGCGAGATCATCGAAACGCCGATTATCTCGAACTTCAAGGAAGGCCTGACCGTCCTTGAATATTTCAACTCCACCCACGGCGCCCGCAAGGGTCTGGCCGACACCGCGCTCAAGACGGCGAACTCGGGGTATTTGACCCGCCGTCTGGTCGACGTCAGCCAGGATTGCACCATCGTCGAGGAAGATTGCGGCACCGAAAAGGCGCTGGAGATGAAGGCGATCGTCCAAGGCGGTTCGGTCATCGCGTCGCTTGGCGAACGTATCCTGGGCCGCACCACGGCCGAGGATATCATCGACACCAAGGATGGTTCGGTCATCGTGCCGATCGGCACGCTGCTCGACGAAGCGCTGATCGTGCAGATCGAGGCGATCGGTACGCAGGCGGTCAAGATCCGCAGCCCGCTGATCTGCGAGAGCAAGATGGGCGTCTGTGGCAAATGCTATGGTCGTGACCTGGCCCGCGGTACCCCGGTCAATATCGGCGAAGCGGTCGGCGTCATTGCGGCGCAGTCCATCGGCGAGCCGGGTACGCAGCTCACCATGCGGACCTTCCACATCGGCGGCGCGGCGAACTTCAACGAAACGTCGAACCTGGAATCGATGGCGGACGGCACGATCGAACTGCGCGACATGCCGACCATCACCGACAAGCAGGGCCGTCGCCTGAGCCTCGCCCGCAACGGCGAGATCGCGATCATCGACAGCGAAGGGCGCGAGCGCGAAACCCATCGCCTGCCTTATGGTGCCACCATCCTGTTTGCAGATGGCGACACGATCAAGAAGGGCGATCGCTTCGCGGAGTGGGATCCCTTCACCATGCCGGTGATCACCGAGCGTCCGGGTATCGTGAAGTATGTCGACCTGATCGACGGCAAGACGCTGGCCGAACAGACCGACGAAGCGACGGGCATCGCCCAGCGCGTTGTTACCGAGCATCGTGGTGCCGCGCGCACCAAGGAGGATCTGCGTCCGCGCCTGACCCTGCTGGACGATGGTTCGGGCGAAGCGGCCCGCTATATGCTGGCGGTCGGCGCGACCCTGTCGGTCGAGGATGGTGCCACGGTGTCGGCCGGTGACGTGCTGGCGCGTGTCAGCCGCGAAGCGGCCAAGACCCGCGACATCACGGGCGGTCTGCCACGCGTGGCGGAGCTGTTCGAAGCACGCAAGCCCAAGGACAACGCCATCATCGCCAAGGTGTCGGGCCGCGTCCAGTTCCTCAAGGATTACAAGGCGAAGCGCAAGATCGCCATCAATCCTGAGGATGGCGGCGAGCCGGTCGAATATCTGATCCCCAAGAGCAAGGTGATCGACGTCCAGGAAGGCGATTTCGTCAAGCGCGGCGATAATCTGATCGGCGGTTCGCCCGATCCGCATGATATTCTCGAAGTGCTCGGCATCGAGCCGCTGGCAGAATATCTGGTCGCCGAAATCCAGGAAGTCTATCGTCTGCAGGGCGTGAAGATCAACGACAAGCATATCGAAACGATCGTTCGTCAGATGCTGCAGAAGGTCGAGATCATCGAGTCCGGCGACACCACCTTGCTGGTGGGCGAACAGGTCGACCGCGAGGAAATGGACGAGATCAACAGCAAGCTGGCACCGGGCTTCCTGCCCGCCGCTGGCAAGCCCGTGCTGCTCGGCATTACCAAGGCTTCGTTGCAGACCCGTTCGTTCATCTCGGCTGCGTCGTTCCAGGAAACCACCCGCGTCCTCACCGAGGCGGCGGTTCAGGGGAAGAAGGACACGCTCATTGGCCTGAAGGAAAATGTCATCGTCGGCCGCCTGATCCCGGCGGGTACGGGCGCTGGCATGAACCGGATGCGGGTTGCCGCTTCGTCGCGTGACGCGGCGATGCGCGCCTCGCTGCGGGCCGCGAGCCAGATCGACCTGATCGCGCCCAAGACGGCGGCGGCCGAACATGCCGCCGAACTGGCGCAGGGTCCGGAAGCGGCGATCGGCGACGATCCACTGGGCGCTGTGCAGGGTGAAGACTTCACCACGCAGGACGCAGAGTGATTCGATAGGGTGCAGGGGCCACATGCCGTTCAGGCTGTGGCTCCAGCGCTGACGGTGCTTTGAGCGCCCACTAAAAAGCCCGCCGCAGCGTTTGACGCTTCGGCGGGCTTTTTCGTGAGGGTGTGGCAGGGACGGGCGTCCCCTGCCCTGCCCGGTTAGCGGTCGATGGTCACATCGTCGAAATAGACGGTCTGGTGGCCCTTGGCATCGGCGGAGCGGTAGCTGCCGAGTTCGACACCCAGTTTCGGGCTGACGGCGTAGGTGGCGGGGTTGAAGCCCCATTGCACTGGCCGGTCGAACTTCTTTTGCCCGTCCTGCCAGAAGCCTATGCGACCCTGCATGGTGCCGCGCTGGTCGACGGACTGGAGCACGAAGGAAAAGCTGTTCCAATTGCCCTTGCGCACCTTGCCGCGATAAAGGACGCCCTTGTCGCGCTGATCGAAATAATAGAGGTTTTCAGCCTGCGGATTGCGCACGGCGATGATGAATTCCTGCACTTCAGGGGACTTGTCCTTGCGCCGGGACAGCGGCACGGTGCGTAGCGACAGGATGGGACCGCCCGGATTGGCGTTCCTCACCTTGGAGGGACGGCCGGCCATCTTGGGCTGAAACACCTGGAAATGGATCATCTGGTGCGGCGGCGTATCATAGCGCTGGTCCAGCTTCATCGCGAAACTGATCCGCGTGGTCCCCTTGTCGCCGATCTGCATCCGCCCCTGCTCGCCGCCGGGCAGTGGTTTGTAATGCGACCAGAAACTGTACATGATCTTGTTCTTGGCCGCGCCCTGGGCGCTGGGGTCCATCGAGATGCGCAGACAACTGGGCGGGGTAAAGCATCCCTTGGACACGACCTGTGGCCGGTCAGCAGCCTTGGTGCCCTTGTCGGTCGTGGCATTGAAGGTCAGGTTGCTGCGCGGATCGACGATCGCGTTCGAACCCTTGGCCTTCATATGCTGGCCCTGGTCGAAATCGACCGACAGACGGCGTTGGGGCTCGGCGGAAGCGCCCATCGCGGTGCCGAAGACTGCCGCGAGCAGCGACCAGCGCAAGATTGTCATCCGATGCGCCATCCTACCATCATCCTTCTATATGTTGCACACGCGAATATCGTAACGTGCCATGTGCAAGCGCGATCCATGAAACGTCTTAACGCCACCATGTTGCACCTGTGATGAACCGCCTTTTCATTCCCAAGGCGATCCGATATGCTCCTGTGCAGTGCAACAAACAGTGTTGGTGATCTTCGTTTCTTTTTCCTGTTGCAGCAGACGATAAGGTAGGTGAACCGGCGATGGCAAAGAAAGCACAGACACCGGACGGTGTCGCTTCGACCAATCCTTACGAAGATCTGCCCAAGAAGGCCTTCTGGCGGCCCGCCATCGCTGAACGATCCATGTTCGACATTGCAGAATTATGGTCGCCCAAATTTCGCATCGCGCCGCGCGCACCGGTGGCGACCTTTGGTTCCTGCTTTGCGCAGCATATCGGCAACGCCCTGAAAAATCGCAAATTCAATTGGATGATCGCTGAAACGCCGCCCGTCGGGATGAGTGAGGAAAGCGCAAAGCTGTTCAATTATAACATTTTTTCGGCGCGCACGGCCAATATCTATACCACGTCCTTATTGCGGCAATGGACCAGCTGGGCATTGGGGCATAGCAGCCCGCCGGAGGAATATTGGGAGAAGAACGGGCGTTTCTACGACCCCTTCCGCCCGGCGATCGAGCCCAATGGTTTTGCCAGCCTGGAAGAGATGCTGCTGTCGCGCGAAGAGACCATCAAGGCCTTTCGCACCTGCATCACGGACTCGCACTTCTTCGTCTTCACGTTGGGACTGACCGAAAGTTGGTTCAACCAAGAGCATGGATATGAATATCCCATGTGCCCCGGCACGGTCGCAGGGGAATTCGACGCCGAGAAGCATCAGTTCCGCAATCAGGCCTTTGAGGATGTGCGATCGGCGCTGATGGACTCGATCCGCATGATGCGCGCCGCCAATCCGAAACTGCATTTCATCCTGACGGTCTCGCCGGTGCCACTGACGGCCACCAAATCGCCGCAGCATGTGCTGGTGGCGACGATGTATTCCAAATCGGTGCTGCGGGCCGTGGCCGGGCAAATCGCCATGCATCACAAGATGGTCGATTACTTCCCGTCCTACGAAATCATCAATAGCGCCGTCTTCAAAGGCACCTTCTTCGAGCCGAACATGCGCGGCGTAAACAAACGCGGCGTCGATTTCGTGATGGACCATTTCTTCCAGGGGTTGGTCCGCACATTCGGCGATTATTTTACAGCGCAGACGCGCAAGGCATCTGCTCCCTCCAAAAAACTGGATGAAGTATGCGAAGAGGAATTGCTGGGCGCATTCGGCGACGCCAAAAAGGGATGAAAATAGCGGTCATCGGCAATAGCCATATCGGCTCGCTCAAGCGCGGCATGGATATGATGAAGGCAAAGGAGGTCTTGTACGATCTCTGCTTCTTCGGTGCGCGCGGCGATGGGTTGAAAAGCCTGACGGTCGAGGACAGCAGTCTCGTGCCGAGCGACGAAGGCACCGCCGATGCGATCGCCTTCACATCGGGCGGCGAACGGAGGATCGATACGGACGGTTATGACGCCTTCCTCCTCTATGGCATGGAGGCAAGACCCTTTTTCATCGCCGAAGATCGCTATTATTCGAGCGCCGTACTCGATCGTGCAGTCGATGATGTCGTGGAGGGCAGCCTGTCCTACAATACGCTCCAAAAACTGCGGACCATTACGGACAAGCCTATTTATATCGGCCACAATCCCATGCGCGGCGCAAAACGTACCGAGGGACCACAGGATGTCGCGCCCTATGAACGCGGCATAGCGCTATTGAATGCCAAAAAATATGCTGCGGTAGGTGCCACCCTGCTACCCCAGCCGGCGACGACGATCGTCAACGGCAATGGTACGGCGATGCCCTTTGCCCAAGGATCAAAACGGCTAGCGATTGGCGACGCCCATGACGATGCGCTGCATCCCAGCGTCGATCTCAACCATATGAACGATGACTTCGGCCGACTTTGGTTGACCCAGTTCTTCGCACATCTTTCTTGATAAATAATCGCGTCGCCGATAGCAAACCGCGTCCGCTGGAAGGTGATCGCTAGACCTATGGCATATTGCCTGACCCTTCTCCGCGCGATTCATGCCCCATAAAGGAGATTAGGTGCTTGGCGAAGTTCATCGTTCATATTGGTGACGGCAAGTGCGGCAGTTCGTCGATGCAAGCGGCCCTGTTCGACGCGCGCGACCGCTTGCGCGAAATGGGTTTGGCCTACGCTTCACACCATCGGACCAGCGGCAATTTTTGTTTCGGTACGCTGCTCGGCAAAAATACGCGCGGCAACGCCGAACAGCAGCGGGGTTTTGCGCTCCAAGCTATCAAGACGTTGCAATCGCAGCTGGATCACAGCGATTACATCATCATATCGTCCGAAGCCTTTTTAACGCTGGACCCGGAAGAAGTCGTCGAGATTCTGCAATTCATCACGCTCGACATTGAGCGGATCGACGTGATTGCTTATGTTCGCGACCCGTTGGGCATGTATCTGTCGATGGCCCAGCAACTCATCAAATCCAGTCACCGCTTTCCCCGGCCGGATACCTACGTCCGGTCGCTAGATAGGATGCTTGATAACTGGAACAGTTTTCCCATGATCAGCAGCGTGACTGTTCGCATGTTCGATCGCAATAGCCTGGTCGGTGGGAACGCCGTCGCGGACTTTGAACATGTGGTGAAGAGCCTGACCGGCAAGGATCTTGGGCTCGAACATATCAATGAGAATAGTTCGCTTTCGACCGAGCAAATGGTCGTGTTGCAGGATTATCGCGCGCAGTTCTGCCGGGATAGCGACGGTAAGATGATACCGCCCAGTACCCGAATGATCGATTTTTTTGCGATGATGAACGAATCCGGCATGGTCGGGACCAAGGCCGTTCTTTCGCCCCCCGCCGCTGCGCTGGTGGGGAACAACAACGCCGATATTGTCGAGCGACTGAACAAGCGACATGGTTTCGCGATGCGCTGTCCCCGCCCGACACCGGAAGACCTGCCACCAGCCAGCACAGACTGGTCCCGAATTTCCAGCATATTGACCGAAGTCAAACCGGCCTATGTTCACAATTTGAAGATGCTGGTGCCCGCTTTCAATCCGGCGCTGAAAGACGGTGACATGGACAAAGGGCTACGTGCCCTCAACAAACTGGTCGAGATGGAACCGGGCAAAAAGTCGGCGATAGAGCGGGCAACGAAGAATTACTGGACGACTGAGTCCCTTGCAGGAATGATCGCCAATTAAGGCAGCGTCGATAACAGGAGCGCAGCGACGGCTCTCTCCTGTTATCGACCCTTAGCCTGCTTCAACCCGCTTCGGCGACCGGTTCGCTCTTGGCCTCGATCTTCGCGCGCCAGCAGGCGATGCTTTTTCCATCCAGTTCCGGGCGGTCGATCTGATATTCGGCGACGATGAACCCGTCCTTCGCATAATGATCGACATCGTCGCCGGGGAATACATCGTTCCAGCGCGCGGCATAGCTGTAGCGGTTGTGGGTGATGAAGCGGCCGCGGCCCTTGGTGCGGCCTTCATGATGGGTGACGGTGGACGCGGCGACATATTCGAACACATTGGCACCATGGCCGACGCGATAGCAGAGGTCGATATCTTCCTGTCCGTTGATGAACACCGGGTCGAAGCCGCCGACCGCCGCGAAGTCCGTGGCGCGCATCGCGAAACAGGGTAACCGTCCGATTGTTACCGCGGCTTATGGGCCTTGAAGCGCGCGGCGAGCTCGGGATCGTCGATAAAGTCATCGAGGAATTGGTGCCAGGCCTTGGTCGTGAGACGTGCTTGGCTAAGCATGTCCGTCAATTCTTCCACGCCGTGATCCGTCAGCGCGGTGATGGACTCGTCCAGACCGGTGTGGACGCTGACGATGGCGCCGTAGGTGAGGTTGTCGTCGTTTGAAACGATGGCTTCCAGCAACTCCACGTTCTCGTCGAGTATCTTGGCGACATAGTCGAGGGTGAGCAAGGAAGTGACGGCGGCCATCAGGCGGCCAGTGCTAGCGGGATGGTGAGCGGCACCCAGTTCCAGGGTAACAGCTCGTCGATCCTGTTGATCTTGTGATCGTGGATGCGATTGAGCAAGTCGGTGATGTATGCTTGTGGATCGAGACCGTTCATTTTGGCGCTTTCGATCAGCGTCATGGCGCGGGCGAGGGTTTCGGCGCCTGTTTCGGAGCCGGCGAATAACCAGTTCTTCTTGCCCAGGCATATGGGCCGGACAGCCCGCTCGGCAGCGTTGTTGTCGATGGCGACGCGTCCATCGTCGATAAAGAGGCTGAAGGCGTGCCAGCGCCCCAGGGCGTAGCGAAAGGCCTTCGCCAGGTCTCCCTTGGTCGAGATACGGGTGAGTTGCTTCTCGGCCCAGCTATGCAGAGCCTCAAGCTTGGGTCGGCTCAACTCCTGGCGTATTGCCTGGCGGATATCGGCAGGCTTGCCCGCGATCTTGCGCTCAATGTCGTAGAGTTGCCCGATACGCTCGAGCGCCTCGTGTGCGATCTCGGATTTTTGCGACGTCCAGATGTCATGAAAATCGCGTCGCCAATGCGCAAAGCAGGCCGCTTCCCGGAAGCGAGGCTCACCATCCGCGACGGGTTCGTAGAGCTTAGCATAGCCTTTGTAGGCGTCGGCTTGAAGAATACCGCTTGCGCTGCCCAAGTGCGCCAGCACGTGCTCGGCTTTCCAGTTGGGCGCATAGCGGTAGAGGACGCCAGGCGGCGCGGTGCCGGCCCAAGGCCGCTGATCACAGACATAGCCCCAGATCCGGCCTTGCATCACACCCTTGCCGATACCCTTGGCGCGTCGTTCCGGAGCCAGCACGCGGATCGGTGTATCGTCGGCGTGCAGGATGTCGCTGCCCAGGACCGAGGCCTCGATCCGGTCGATCACCGGCTGCAGGATCCGCATCGAGCGACCACACCAATCGGCCAGCGTGCTGCGTGGGATGTCGGCACCCATGCGCGCGATGATCTCGTTCTGCCGGTACAGCGGCAAATGGTCGTCAAACTTCGAGATCAGCACGTAAGCCAGGAGACTTCCTCCGGCCATGCTACCGGGGATCGGTCGGCTCGGGGCTGGCACCTGGACCATCTTCTCGCAGCAACGGCAGGACTTCTTCGGGCGGACGACTTCGATGACCTGGAGCTTTGCCGTGATCATCTCGAGGATCTCGCTCACGTCTTCGCCGACGAGACGCAGCTCGCCGCCGCACTCCGGACAGGTGCTGCCGGGGTCAAGTTCGTGGCGTTGGCGCGGCGTATCCGCCGAGACGCGTGGGCGCCGAGATGGACGCGGCCCAGGGGTGGTCTCGGCAGACGCGACCGCCGCTTGCGCCTCGGAATCGTCCAGGCCACTTGTCACGAGGCCCTGTTGCGCGACCGAAACAAGCACGTCTTCGAGAGCGAACTCGAGTTGCTCGATCTCGCGTTCGATCTTCTCGGAGGATTTGCCGAAAGCCTGCTTCCTGAGCCTGGCGATCTGCAAACGCAGTGCCTGGACGACCAGGTCATGGGCGCGCAGCGTCGTCGTCAGCTTCTTGTTCTGGGCCTGCAACTGGGCGATCAGCGCCTTGAGAAGGGCCGGGTCTTCGGGAAGATCGGATGCCGCGTTGAGCATGGCTTTTTATACAGGAAATCGGCCGCAAAGCCTAGCAGAACAGCCGCTTTTGCAGAAGAAAAGTTACCCCGCGCGTGTAGGCGGCGCACCCCAGTTCGGACGCCTCCAGTCGATCCCTTCCCACAGCATCGCGAGTTGGGCCGATGTCAGTCGCGCCGCCCCGTCAGCCGCAGAGGGCCAGGGAAAACGGCCGCGCTCCAGGATCTTGTAATAGAGGCAAAATCCCTGACCATCCCAGTAAAGCAGCTTCAGCCTGTCGCCGCGCCGTCCCCGAAAGGCGAATACGGCACCACTGGCCGACTTCTGTCGCAGCACGGTCTGGGCTAGCATTGCAAGACCCGAAATCCCTTTGCGCATGTCAGTGACGCCGCAGGCGAGATAGACCCTTACGCCGGTGCCCGGTCCGATCATGCAGCTTCCACCGACCGGATAAGCTGGGTCAAGGCAGTAGCCTCGATGCCGGCATCGAAGCGCAGCCGCCGTCCTTGCGCCAGACACAGCTCGACGATCAAGGGCGAGACCACCACCCGGTCATCGAGCACGGGCTCCGCGCTCAGCATGGGCGCCCCGATATCAACCGGCAAAAAGGTCGGTCCGTCCGCCGCAGGCAGCAACCCTCGCTTCCTGAACAGATGGCGCCATTGATAGATCTGGCTTCGCGACACATCGTAGCGCCGCGCGACGCGCGCCAACGTCTCTCCGTTCATTCCCACAGCGGCGACGATCTCGAGCTTCTCCGCGTTGCTCCACCGACGACGCCGTTCCCGGCCCAATATCTCCACCGCCGTCCCTCGCTTTGGCTCAGGACGTCCATAACGACGTCCTTATGGACGTCTCTTACGCGCTCACATCACAGCAAGGCAGGCGGCCTCAACCGGTCGGTTACGCTCTGACGCAGGGAAGGGGGCAGCATGTGCAAGTGGTGCTGGATTCCCGACATGACGCCGGCGGAATGCCGACTGGGATTGCGGGCGAGGATAGTAAACCGGCTGCGGCGCTCGACCAGCGAGGTG